>Ga0308165_1001345_pt1 | contig 34776 bp, 29 predicted proteins | sample PhyWR2_FD_201032 | JGI IMG/M metagenome (GOLD analysis project Ga0308165, IMG submission 201032) | Phyllosphere microbial communities from UC Gill Tract Community Farm, Albany, California, United States - DLSLW.R2 | ecosystem: Host-associated > Plants > Phyllosphere > Unclassified | place: USA...
CCGCTGAGTGGTTGCGGCGAGGTCTTCTGCTCATCTCTGGTCTCCTTGCTGCCCCGATCTTCGGGGCAAATCAATGGACCGAACTCTCACTCATCGCCGTGTTCAGTTTTGCGGAGCCACCTCTGACAGCGGGCACGCAGAAGGGCAAAGTGGCAAAGCAAAGCAAAGCGACTAAGTACCCTTTGGTCTTGCATGCTGCAAATACCTACCTCGAAACGCCGACAAGCGCGCACCTGAAAGCTTACCTTTTGGAACTGAAGGCCAACAAGGAGACGTCTGTTTACCGTCGCGACCTGCTGTATCGCTTACTCAACGTGCTGAAGATTCACATCGACTGTGCGGGTGTGAATTTGACAGAAGCTGCAAACCTCTACCAGCGTGACATGCGGCATACGGGGCGGCCCATCAACCACCGAAAGTTGATTGGCACAACGCTACTAGTGAAGGGGCTTGAGTACGACCATGCGGTCATCCTTGACGCAGATGCACTGGACGTCAAAGACTTGTATGTAGCCATGACCCGTGGGTCAAAGTCTCTAACCATCATTGGCACGGGGCGGCACTTGCCAGCGCGATGGGGATGACATGACAAAAAACCTCTTGCTTGTTAATTTGGAACACAAGCACAAGTTAGATCTCTCGCCTCTAAATCAGAGCTTCAGGACCATCATCTTCGTGGGGGTCAACCAGAACCCACCCAAGGCTGCTAAGAAGCCAGAGACGGCGCACAGGTTCAGTCGCGTGGATTTCGTGAAAATTTCAGGCTCAGGCAAGAACGCTTTGGACTTCCACATTGCGTTTGAGCTAGGCCGGACTTTTGAGACGGCACCAGACATCCAGTGCTTCGTGCTCAGTGGTGACAAGGGCTTCGATCCACTACTGAACCATCTGAACGCCAACGGCATGACTTGCAGGCGGGTCGAAAGCATTGCAGAGCTTGTGCCTATCAATGTGGTGCCTCTCGTCGCTCATGATCAGGTGGTGTGACCCTTCTGCAAGAAGGCCATCACAATTGAGCACTATGGTGGTCACTGATGCAGCAACTGTGGAAGGTTTACCACTGCTCCAGATCCCAAGTTGCTGCCGTCCAATCAGAAGGGCTACAGGGAGTCCAAACGCGACAGATATGAGGACAACGCCATTTACTCGGAGTGTGGCTAGTGCCACCGACAAACGGATATGACTGGCGGCATCTACGACGACGGAGAGTGGATGTGTGTAGGCTGTATAGCCCGCTACGCTCGATAAAAAATTTTAAAAAGAATAGAGGAAAGCTGGTTGGGTATGAATGAAAAAGAAATCTTGGGATACACGGAAATCTACCGTGGTATGTTGAATAAGGCTGTTTCGGAATCTGCCAAATTGGGCTTCACTCGGCCAACTATCATTTCCCCTGAAGCAGAAATTTCTGACAGTGTTCTTCGCGCAACTTCAGAGTTGATGGGTGCTCTTTCAGGATTCTTGGATAGAGTTGTTCCTGGTTACTGGGGGAATTCTTGCCAGACGCTGTCTACTAACATTTTTGCTCACCTGAACAATCAAGGCATTGCAGCAAACATCGTTTTAGGCAACGTCGTCGTGGGTTCCACTGACGAGTTTGAGACAACTTTGGAGAGCTTGCAAGAGGAAGTCCGTTCAGCAGAGCATGTGCAGGCAGAGCAAAAGGTTCATGCATGGATTTCGCTTGGAGGCGACACCATTGTCGATGCAGCACTTCCTCCGCGCTTGGCTAGGCACTACAACGCTCCTGAAAATTTTAACGACATGATGTTCATCGGCAGAGCTGCGGAAATGGTTGCTCGTTACAACATCTACTACCAACCAATCTTGGTGGGTACGGAATTTTTTGCAAGAACCAATCCCCCTGATCCTATGGATTTGCTAAATGAAATTAGAAGTATGAAAAATTCTCTAAGCCGAAAAGTTTGATCATTTGACTCTCCAGTCGATGAAAATTAGAAAATAATTCTTGAAAGTGGTGTGATGTTCAAGAAGAAAGAAGATAGTGCCTGTGATTTTGGTCAATACGATAAATTGTGGGGCGCACACAAGAATAGCTGCAAACGAATTATAAGAATAACTGGCAGGTACATCGTCTACATCGATAGGCAGAAAAATATTGATTGGGAGACAACAGAAGACTATGACACTTGCAGATCGCAAGAAGGAAGACAGGAAAATGAAAAGGTGCTTAGTCAGTGCTTGATTACTGAGCACAAACCAACAGCCGGATTGAGTGAATCCACAATACTGAGCTTCAAAACTATTATTGGGGAGGCAATAGTTAATTGTCTGGAAAGTAATTGTGAAAGCTCTCTCGAAATTCTGAAGCAGGCTGATGAATTCAGGCTCGACAGAGTTGTGGAGAAATCGAGGGGCTGGTACTTGAGCTACTCCGTTTTAATTTCGGGCCTGTTGATTGTTATGGTGTTGAGGGCTGTGAACTGTGCCAATTTCTTGTCTGAGGAGGCGTTATGGCATATCAGAATAGGAGCTTGGGCTGTTGCTGGGGCGTGTCTTTCGATAATACTGAGATCTGGCCGATTACAGCACGCAAGCTATGCGGGGCGACAGCTTCATTTTATTGAATCTGGATGCCGAATTCTTGGCGGATTTATATCCGGCCAGATCGTTTATTTGGGAATTAAGTCCGGCGTAATTTTTTCGAGCCTTGTCGATGGAGACAACGCTCCCTATGTGATTTCATTCTTGGCGCTGCTTGCTGGTGCAAGCGAGAGGTTTGCACCGTCGATAATTACCAAGATTGAAGAAACCTCCTCATTTCAAGAATCAGCAAAGGATAAGTAAGAAATGGCTTCCCGTAAGGCTCTTATTATTGGTGCCCCAGATGAGAAAATTCCTGGCGTAAATGTCGATGTTAAGCAACTGAGGGAGTACCTGAAGTCTCCTATCGGCGGGCTCTGGTATGAAACTGAAATCACGACCTTGATTTCTCCTTCTGCAAACTCAATAAGGGTTCAGCTTGCTCTGCTGGGGTTGTGTGACTATTCGCTTGTTTTCTTCGGTGGTCATGGTTTTCATTCTAATGAGAGAAATAGGACAATCCTGCATATCAATTCAAGCGAGACGCTGGATAGTTTGGAGTTGCGAGCGGGAGCCAAAAAGCATTCACTCATTCTCGATTGCTGTAGAAAAGCAGAAAGTGAACGTCGTCTTCTGAAGTCAGCCACAGAAGCTATGGTGTTCGATCATGCTAGAGGTAAAAATTTAGATCCGGCGCAATGTCGTCAATTCTTTGACATGGCCATCTCTGAATGCGACAGCGGGCTCGTTGTGATGAATGCGTGTTCTGTTAACGAAACAGCAGGCGAAAATAATACCGACGGTGGGTATTACACATCTTCGCTTATTGATTCAGGTAAAGAGTGGGCCAGGAAGAAACTGTCTACCATCGATCTCTTCAAGAATTATTCAACCTCATCAACTCAGGATTGCCATAATGCAGCTGTAGTGCAAGTGAAATTGCTGAGTGGGGGGCGTCAAACGCCTAGCTTTGAGTCGCCGAGAGCAGAGAAAAAATTCCCATTCGCTGTCGTGGCTTAAATCTAAGCCGACTGGCTTTTTCTACTCAAACAACGGTGTGTAGATAGCCTGCGTCGACGCGATATTTTCGGTCGTGACGACTACGTGCGCTGGTATAACGAAGAGCGCATCAAGCTCTCCCTTGGCTACCTCAGTCCTGTCGAATACCGAGAGAGCCTCGGGCTCACGGCATAGCCAGTCCAAGTTTTTATCCGCACCCCCAGCTCATGCCCAAAGCGGAGACTTTAGGGTCAACGTAGGTTGGCCAGCTACCGCCCAACCATAGGAATCTTCTGAATCACCTTGGCGGTGTGGAAATCCTGCTTACAGAAAATTAAGGATTTTTGGCGTTAGCCAATGGGATATCTAATTCACTATCTAGCGGTATGGCAGTGCAAGATGTTGTATCTACTGCAGCTTGAACCGGCTTGGCAGTATCCCAACCACTTGAAACGACCGAAGAGAGCCGTACTCGGCCGGGTGGAGGGTCCAGCATTTTGTCGCGTGCGCACTGGATTAATGATGCCTCTAACGCTCCGTTGGCAGCCAACTCTTCTGGGGTAGGTTTTTGGTTTGACATAAAATTTTTTTCTTTGTTTGCGGGCCAAAAGCGGACCGTACCGCCAGTATCAGCCCTACTGACGGAAAAAGTATATCGAAACCAAACTTGCCGGACTGTAAGGAGGTAAGGTAAGGTATTTTTCTTTCCTTGCACGGCTTGGGCGGTTTTTCTGAAGCCCTCATGGGTTCATTTCAGTGGGGTCTAGCGTCCCTGGCTTGGGCCTTTAGCAAGCATGCGCTGCTTTTTCTCTTCGCTTTGCATGGCTTCGCGCTCCTCGCTGACAAAAGTGTTTAAGCCGGTTCTGGTCTGCTTGAGTTCGATGTGGTTGCCCCTGGCAAAGCGCTCAAAGCCCTGCCCCAAACCGTCATACTGCACAAGCGCCCTTGCCAGCGCCTCCGTGCGGTACACCTTGATCTCCTGCCCGATCGACACGGCCACAAACGCCGCGTTGCTCCCCAGGCTCGCGCCGCTCACGGCCCGCGCATAGTCTTCCTCGCTCGCCTGCACCACGGGCCGGCTGTGCAGCGCGCTCCCTGCGCCGGCCTCGGCCTTTGCCTGGGCAACCTGGCGCTCGATATCGGCCAGCTGCGCGCGTTCCGAAAGCCGCGCTTCTTCGCCGGCGTCTTCACCCGCCTTTTCTGCGTCCACAGTCTCCACAGTCTTGTGCACTTGGCCAGCCTCCGCCAGCGCCACCCTGGCAACGCGCGCCTTCACGGTCGCCGCCTCCTGCACTGGAGCAGGCGCCAACGCAGCCTTGTGCACAAGCGCTGCCCGCTCGGCCGCCACCCTGTCAGCCTCGTCGCGCTGGGCTTGGTATTTTTGCGCCTGCAGCCGCACCCTCAGCTGCTCCAGCGCAGGCTCCGAGAACCGGCACGTCAGCCCGCTCTCCACCGCCACAGCCACGATGTTTTTCTGGAAATCCAGCGACCCGGTCACGACCAGCACGTTGCCAAATTTCTCCTGCGCCAGCGCCAGCGCCGCAGCCATGCCCCGCCTTGAGTCCACATCCAGCACTGCGATGCTGCGCCCCTCGTCCCGAAACACGTCTGCCCCTTCCAGTCGGTAGGTGACATGCTGCCGCGCATCCACCCTGTGCGTCAGCAGGCGCAGGGTCTGCGCCACCGCTGTCACCGCTGTCACTGCCGCAAGTGGCTCGTTGCTGACGACCCGCGGCTCGGCCGCCAGCACCACGGCAACCCCCATGATCTGCGCCGCTTCCTTCCACTGCCTGTACATGGGCATCGGCTTGTAGCGTGACTGCAGCGCCTTGCGTTCCGCTTTGTGTTGCTCTGCCAGCTCCAGTTTCTGCGCCGCCTGCTGCGCCGCCAGCACGCTTTGCATCGCGTTGCGCAGCACGCCTTGGCCCTGCCAGCTTCGCGCAAGCACCCCCTGGCGTTCGGCCCGCAGCCTGGCCTGAAGGGCCGCCCGCTCTTGCCCCTGGCGCTTGCGCAGCACCAAGGTCTCTGCGTTCTTGGCCGCCTTGCGTGCGTCCCGGATGACCAGGTATTCCGCCCAGCCGCTTTGTCCGGCACGCATGGGCTGCGCAGCAAGCGGCGCTCGGTTCGGGGGTGGTAGTGAACGTTCTTCGTCGTCCTTGCCGCCCTTGCTATCCTTTCCAGCTCGATGCCCTTCGCCAGCACCAGGCCGCCCGCCATCGACAGCCGTTTGCACCGCCCCCTGGTACGCACCCAGCCGCTTTTGCAGCGCCCCCAGCGACGCCTGGCGGTCCACGCTGCTTGCCTTGACCGCCACCTCGCCGACGTACAGGATCGCCCCCGACCCCTTGCGCTCGTAGCGCATGCCCACTGTAGCCAGCTTGCCGTGCAGCTCGCCCCAGGAAGTGGCCGCCGCCATGATTGGCGCGCCCTGCTCGATCCCGATGCGCTGGGCCGATTTTTCCCCGGTCTGCACCTCCATGTCCTGCGCCAAAGCCGTGGGCCGCTTGGCCTTGTCGCTGGCCGTGAAGATCTTGGGCCGCTTCGTGTCCCCGTCCATCACCAGCTCGGCTTTATCGTTCGTGCGGTAGCGCGGCGCCTTCAAGCTCCGCCAGCCCTGCAGCTTTTCCACGATCGCCGCCACCTGCTGGCCCGTCTCCTTGTAAAACCCCTGGTTGACCTTGATGACCTTGAACGTCTCGGGATGCACCCGGTTCACCACCACATGCAGGTGCCGGCAGTGCGTGTCGTCGTGCAGCGCAAACACGTACTGGTGCCCCGCCAGGCCGCTTTGCCGCATCAATACCTGGACCGCTTCGCGCGCCTGCGCAATGCTCGGCTTTTCATCTTCCGGCCAGCTGATCGTCCAGTGGTCCACCGGGTCCTGGCTCCGCACCGATTCCTGCGCCAAAGCGATCATCTCCATGACCTGCGCGCCAGGCGCATCGGTGATGAAGTTCGCCGCTTCCCAGTGGATGCACTTTTCCAGCCCACCCCCCGTCCCGCCCGCCCCGGGCGCGGTGATGTAGCGCACCAGCTCCCGGATGCGCGCCGCCTTGGCCGCAGACTTCTTCGGGTTCTCGATTTTCTTGACGATCATGGCGCTGCCTTTGTTTGCCCATCACCAAGCTCAGGGCTTGCGGCTGATCGCCTTGATCGCCTCGCTGATCAGGCCAATCGCTGCGGCCGTGTCCGCGCTGTACGCCCCGCCGCTTTCGTTGTGCACGGTTTTCAGCATCCCCGTCAGCCGGTTCAGGTGCTTGATGGTCACCAGGTCCGCATGCGCGACGATCGGGCGCCCGAAATACCGCGCCCGCACCAATGCAGACATCGACAGGCCCGCAATGTCAGCGTCCAGGCGCAGCCGCTCCTTTTCCTTCGACGTCAGCCGCACATTCACCACCGCGTCCAGTTCGTCGTCACCGAGTTTTTCAAAGACCAAGACTATTTGCTCCTGCAGGTTGGTGAGTGGCGCTGGGTTGCTGGCTTTCGCTGGGCGGCTGCTGGCTGTTGGCGGGTCAAGGGCGCAGCGCCTTGCAAGGCTGAGTCCCCACGTGAGAAGCGCAGCGCCGAATGGGGGGACGTCCTTTGTCATACACGGGCGGGCGAAGCCTGCATGTGTATGACAAAGGCCATCTTGTAATAACAGCCAGTACCGCATTTGTGTTCATATTCTAGTCACGTTCTAACATTTTTGCAACAACAAACACAAAACGCGGTATGCTGTCAAATTCTACAGCAGTGAGCAAAGGAGTTAGCAAGTGAAATATACAAATGAACAGCTAGAGGCAATTGCAGCAAAGTTACGTGACATGCCGCCAATCGAAAAAAAGAAGCAGGAGCACAGCAAACAGGAAGCAGTAAGACTGCTTTCAAAAGAGATAACTGCAATGCAAAAGCGTGGATACACTCTTGATCAGATTTCGGAAGCATTACGCGGTGAAGGATTGGCAGTTGCTACGCCAACACTCAAGAGCTACTTGCAAAGGGCAAAGCCAACAAGCAAGAAAACTATTGTGCAAGCACTGCAAGACACACTACCGCCCCGACCCACTGTCAGCAAGCCTGCAGATACAAGCAAAGCAAACTTCACACCTAAACCAGATAGCAGAGATATTTAACCGGAGTAAGAAAACATGGCAAAAAGCATTTACCTGATAGGTGGTAGCAAGGGTGGAGTAGGCAAGTCGCTAGTTACAATGGCAACTGTGGATTACCTGCAAAACAAAGAAGAAAGCGTTTTTCTGATCGAATCTGACACAAGCAATTCTGACGTGTGGAAAGCATACAAAGACAGCACTGAAACGGAACTTTTGAATCTTGATGAAGCGGACGGATGGATTCAGTTAGTGAACTTATGTGATAGCAAACCTGATAGCGTTTTTGTCGTAAATACGGCAGCAAGAAATAACAAAGGAGTGAGCGCATACGGTGAAACACTAAATAGCACTTTGGCAGAACTCAAGCGTAAGCTGGTAACGCTGTGGGTGATTAACCGCCAGCGTGATAGCCTTGAACTACTCAAAGAATATATGGATGCGATACCTAACGCAGCAGTGCATGTAGTACGCAATGGTCACTTCGGCGAAGAGAAAAAATTCGAGCTTTACAACGGTTCAAAATTGCGCGCTGCGATAGAAGAACGTGGCGGTCAGTCGGTAACATTTCCAGACCTAGCTGACCGTGTTAGCGATGATATTTACAGCAAGAGAATGAGCATTGCATTAGCATCAAAAGATTTGCCTATTGGAAATCGCGCAGAGCTTGCACGGTGGCGTAATGATGTTAAAAAAGTGCTTGAAGAAGTAGTGCATGAGTGAACTTGACGACAGTTTTTCAAAGCTGCTCGGCAGGCAACCAAGTGACGTAGAGCGGCAACAGCTTTACAAGGTGCGGGATGCACTCGGACTGAAAAACAATGATGCGCTTTGGCTGGTGCTAATGGCCTTACAGCACTATCAAGGCCAGTATGAGAAGTTCCCCCAGGTGATAGCACAGGCAGCTAAAGATACCTTGATTAATTTCAAGGTAACGGCGGATGCAACTGTGAAAGCATCTGCGGAAGCAGCCAAGGCGGATTTAGCGAAAGCGGTAGCGTTGGCAGCACGAGAGGTAGCGCACAACACATCAGCAAAACAGATGTGGCAGTGGGCGGCTGGCTGCATCGCCGTGGCCTTCCTGTGTTTCGGGCTGTTCGGCTGGTACATGCACAGCAGCGGGCATGATGGCGGCTACAACAGCGGCTATGGCGTCGGCTACAGCGAAGCCAAGGACGAAAAAGCAGCGGCGGCATGGGCAAACACACCCGAAGGCAAACTGGCCTACCGCTTCGCCGAGTCCGGGGCACTCCAACGATTGGCAAAATGCCAAGGAAAGGGTTGGAAGATAGAAAAAGGGGTCTGTTATCCCTACGCTAATGGTAAGGAAGGGACGTATGGATGGACGTTGCCGTGATCGGCCGCGGGCGGCGGGGTGTCTGGCCGGGCTTGTCCCGGCCTTTACTTTTGACTGGAAACACTTGTTTTACGACACGCTTCATCAGCGTCAAAAGGTCGAAAATCCAGCGACTGGTTCAAATGGCGGCTGATGACACGACTGCTTGTTTTGCCCCAAAAAGCAAAAAAAGCGCTCGCCGCGCTGCCGCCAAAGGCGCCTGCGAAAAAACCGCTGGACCAGGCGCTTGAAGAATTAAAGCCCGCGATTGAACTGCTTTTGGCGCGCGGCTACACGCGCGCAGAAGTGGTGGAGCACCTGGCCAGGCAAGGCATCCCTGCCAAGCTCTACCACCTGAAAACTCTGCTGGCCACAGCGCGCGCGCCAGGGATAGAAGCTTCCGGATCCGCACCGGCGGCGTGAGGTTTTGAATATTTGCGCTGCACATATCCCTTTTGCCCCGCTTGAGCCTCAGCGCTGCAATGCCAAGCAGCAGCTCGGCCAGCGTCACACTGGACAGGTACGGCGCCCGGGCAGTTTGCCCTAGCGTGCTTTGCTGTGCGTTTTTCGAGCGGACAGCACGGTTGCCAGGGGCAGGAACAACGTGCGCGATGCACCGGGCAATGCGATGAAGCCGTGATGCCGGTAAAAAGCCGCTGCCGCCTCGTCCTTGGCATCGACCACCATCGCGTAAGCGGCAATCTCGGTGCGCGCAGCGCGCTCCAGCGCATCAGCGAGCAACGCGCTGCCCAGGCCCTGCCCCTTGAAGGCCTGATCCACAGCCAAGCGGCCCATGCGAACCGCCGGCACGCTCGGGTAGCGCGGCAGCTTCTTGCCGGTGCTCGCTGGGAGGTCCGCCAGCAGCACGCTGGCCGAGGCCAGGGTGTAGTAGCCCGCGATGCGCTGCCCGCCGGCCAGCGCCACGAAGCAGGCCGCCACGCGGCGGCGAACGTCCTGGGTGACTTGCTCACGCAGGTACCGATCCAGCGGTGGCGAGTCGCTCCTGAACAGGGCGCGGTCATGCGCTGCATCGAGCAGCGCGAGCTCAAACGGCGCGCGCCTCATTCAGCGCGCAAGAGCTGGCTGCGGCGAGCCATGGCGCGCTCCAGGGCGGGTGTCGGCGGCGGCGGCGACAGCAGCGCCTGGGCAAAGCACTCCTGATCGGCCAGCGACAGGCGAATGACTTCGGCCTTCTCGATGGCCTGCTGCGCAGCGTCCTGGACGGCAGCGACCACGAAATCGGTCATCGTGCGCCCTTGAAGTTCAGCGGCGCGTTTGAGCATCGCGTGCAGGTCAAGGCTGATCCGCGCTTCCAGGCGAGCGGTAGAAGTGGCTGTGGGCATGGTGTGGTCTTCCTTTGGGCAACTATACGGCAAATTGCCGTACACTGCCATACATCCTTGGCTGCGCGGCAGGCAAGGGCAATGGCGCTACCGGGGCAGCGCCAAATGAACCTTGATCGCATCCTCGACGGCTAGCATGTCGGCCTTGGACAGCGTGCCCAGCTGGCTTGTGAGCCGCGACTTGTCAGCAGCCATGATCTGGTCAGCCATCGCCTTGCTGCTTTGCCCGCCCACCGTCACCACAGCCTCGCCGGGGTACTGCCGCCCGGTGTTGCTCGTCACGGGCACCACCACCACCCGCGCCAGGTTGCGGTTGGCCGCATCGTTGCTCACGATCACTGCCGGGCGCCTCTTGCGGATCTCGCTGCCGACGGCCGGGTCGAACTCCACCCACCAGACCTCACCGCGCCTCATGGGCCATGTCTTTAGCAAGCGCGTTGCACCACTGCCCCGCCTCGGCTTCCCGTGTCTTGTCGGCCGCCATCGCCTGGTAGCCTTCATCCAAGGCCGTGTCCAGCACATGCGGGCGCAGCAAGTCCTCGATGAACTGGCTCATGCGCCGCTTGCCGATACGCCGGTTCAATCCTTCGTACACCGCTTCATCGAGCGTGATCGTCATCCGTTTGTGCATCTTGGCCTCCTGTGGCGTTGTGTGCATAACGTATTTTAATGGATCTGCATCTCAACGGCTTGAGCCAGGTAAGCGGCTGGGCATACCATCTTGAAGGAGTGCGAATAGGTTGAGATAGTGTGCGCGATGAACATCACGTACACCATGGCGAGCCAGCCTCGCACCAGCCAAGCGCCCAAGCGCCGGTTCTACAGCCCTGAGCTCAAGCTGCAAGTTGTCCAGACTTGCGCGCAGCCTGGCGCGTCCATTGCGGCCGTAGCGCTGCAGCACGGCATCAATACCAACATCGTGCACCGCTGGATACGCGAGCATCGCCAGGGAACGCTGGTCGTTCAGCCACAGGCGTTTGTGCCGCTCACCTTGAGCTCGGAGCCCGAACCCGTCGCTCCCCAACCTGTGGGGGTGGTGGCAACGCCTGAGATCCGCATGGAATTGCGGCGCGGCGCCTCCTCGGTGACGGTGATGTGGCCGAGCGAGTTGGCCGGTGATTGCGGCGCCTGGCTGCGCGAGTGGCTGAGGTGATCCGCATCGACGCGCTGTGGCTGGCAACGGCTCCCATCGACATGCGCTTCGGAACGGAGCGCTTGCTGGCCCGGGTGGTGCAAGTGTTCGGAGCTGCCCAGGCCCACCATGGATACCTGTTTGCCAACGCCCGTAGTAACCGCATCAAACTACTGCTGCACGATGGCTTTGGCCTGTGGTGTGCGGCGCGCCGGCTCAATCAGGGTGGTTTTGAATGGCCACGCGGTGGTGCCGATATGGCGACATCCATCACATTGACCAAGCCGCAATTCGATGCGCTGGTGCTCGGCCTTCCCTGGAGTCGCTTGGCACAAATGCAGACCATTACGCACTTGTGACGACTGTGGCGCAGCCGGTGTCGCAGGGCAATTGGCAAATGCCCTAGTTCCAATCGCTGTGCGCCTTTTGCACAATGACAGCATGCTCAACGTGCACACCCTCAGCGCTCAGGACTTCGTCGGTCTGGGCCCTGAGGCCGCTGCAGCGTTGGCGACCAAGGTTCTCCAGCACATTGGCCTGCAAAGCCAGCAAATTGACTCGCAGGCCAAGGCCATCGAGTTCAACGAAGCGCGTATCCAGAGCATCCTGTTTGAGCTGCGCCGCCTGAAGGCTTGGCGCTTTGATGCCAAGACCGAGCGCATGAATGCCGAGCAGCGCCAGTTGTTTGAAGAAACGCTGGCGGCCGACCAGGCAGATCTGGAAGCACAACTTGCAGCACTGAAGGCGGCCGCCAAGGATTCTGGCGACACGGCTGGCACCGAGCATGACACCCGCCGTAAGCCCAAACGTCAAGCCCTGCCAGAGCACCTCAAGCGGGTCGAACACCATCACGAGCCAGAGAACACGACCTGCGATTGCGGTCAGGCCATGGTGCGTATCGGCGAAGACGTGAGCGAGCGCCTGGACATCATTCCCGCTCAGTTCTTCGTGCACCGCCACATCCGCGGCAAGTGGGCCTGCAAGTGCTGCCAGACCTTGGTGCAAGAACCGGTGGAGCCGCACGTCATTGACAAGGGCATGCCCACCGCGGGCCTGGTGGCGCACACGGCCGTGAGCCGCTTCGTAGACCACATTCCGTACTACCGCCAGGAACAAATCAACGCCCGCTCTGGCGTTCACACACCGCGCTCGACGCTCGCGTCGTGGTCAGGCCAGGCAGGCGCTGCACTGCTGCCCCTGTATGCGGCGCACCGGGAGTATGTCCTCAGCTGCGCAGTGGTGCATGCCGACGAGACGCCGGTGGCCATGCTGGACCCCGGCGCGGGCAAGACCAGGCGGGCCTACGTCTGGGCCTATGCTAGAGGCGGCTTTGATGTGTCACCCGGCGTGGTGTATGAATTTTGCCTGGGCCGAGGGGCCAAGTACCCGCTTGAATTCCTCAAGAGCTGGTCGGGCACGCTGGTCTCCGACGGCTACGGGGTGTACGAGCAGGTCCTGAAGCAACACATCCGCGTCGGCGCAGCTTGTTGGGCACACGCACGTCGAAAGCTTGATGAACTGGTCAAGGACAACCTCAGCCCGGTGGGCACGCAGGCCATACAGCGCATGGCAGCGCTGTACAAAATCGAACGCCAAGCTAAAGACTTCTCGGTTGAAGATCGGCTCGCAGCCAGGCAGTCCAGTTCAAAACCGCTTTGCCAGGACCTGCACGCGTGGTTAACACTGGAGCGCCAACGCGTGCCCGAGGGCGGCGCCACGGCCAAGGCGATTGACTACAGCCTGAACCGTTGGAAAGCGCTGACAACTTATCTGGCCGATGGCAATGTCCAGATTGATAACAACCATATCGAGAATTTAGTGAGGCCCTGGGCCATGGGCAGAAAGGCATGGCTCTTCGCCGGTAGCGAACTGGCCGGCCAGCGAGCCGCCGTCGTGATGAGTTTGTTGCAGTCGGCAAAGCTGCATGGCCATGACCCCTGGGCCTATCTGCGGGACGTGCTGACAAGACTGCCAACGCATATGAACAGCCGCATCGAGGAACTACTGCCTCACCGCTGGCAACCGCAATCCTGAATCGGCAGCGCGGTCAAGGTGCCATGCCAAGACGCTTACTGAGCCAGGATGATCTTGGCCGCTGCTTTGCTGGCGCACCTGGCGCTATGAGGCACTCAGCCGGGACGGGCACATACGGATAGGGTGGCTGGTAAGCAGCCAACTGCCTCCTACCTTGGACTTCAAAAGGTGGCGAAGCCCAACAGGACTACCCACCCCCTTGACTTCGGTTTAAAACCGCTACAAGGCTACTTTCCAGCCTTCTTTGCGCTATTTCTTGGCTTGATGCCCCCTGCCTTTGAAAGGCTTGGCTGTTTCTCCCCCTCGTGTAGAGGGGGTTGGGGGGTTAGTTGAACATTAGCACCTTCAAATCCGCCGAGGTCCTAGCGAGGGTGAATCAGTTAAGGACTGCCGAACGGGTTCAAGGGTTTCCCGGTTTTCGGTTTTCGTCTCCGAATTTTCGGTCTTAGAATTTTCCAAAATTTATCCACAGCCGAACCGGGTTTTAAGAGTTTTAAAGAGTTTTAAAGAGTTTTAGACAAAAAAAATGCCTAAAAAATCTTTAAAATCAACAAGTTACTAATTTCGCCAGTTCCTTATGTACGGGATTCTGTTCCTTATGTACAAATTCTGGTTCCTTATGTACGGGATTCTGTTCCTTATGTACAGACTATCCACAAGCTAACCACAAGTGTTAAGTAGGTGTTAAATTCAATTTATAAAAATATGGACATCAAGCGCCTGTTAGTCACTTCACTTTGTACATAAGGAATCGCTACTACTTCCGGTGTCTAGCAAAACCATCCCGCGATAGGTCATGACCAAGATCGGTCCTGCTTGTCCTGCTTCTTCAGTAAGTTCGTACTCGGGCATGTCCTTTGACTTAATAAGGCTGCGCAGAGTAAATGAGAATTTATTGAGGGTACCGGTGCTACCGCTGCGTTCATAGATTGTTTTGAATGCCCATTTCGCTTGTGCCTTGCCGGCCGCACGTCGAGCTAAACGATAGACAAATCGACCGATGCCTGGCTCAATTAAGAAATAGTCCGGATGGACGGTCAACACGTCAGGATCTCTTCCATCGACAACTTCACGGTACATCCACTCTGCCAGTTCGAGTTCAATGTGCTCGGGGTTTCCTGCTTGATTGGTGGTTACCTTGTAACGACTGATAAGCGCCTCTCCCTCAGATACTGTTACAAGCTTTCCGTTAGGGCCTTTTTTTGTACGCTGCATTGCTACATGCGTCGTATTCAAACGAAGGCACGTTTCAATTAAATCGTCTCGCTGTTTTCCTCCATCCGAGCGGCGGCAAAACTTTAGTACATCTGCAGCGTGTGGCCTGAAAACTCGACCAGGCATTTCTGCCTTTCCATCCCGATAACGGTTCATGGCCTCAGTCAAGTGAGACACAGCCATGAGAACCAAGTCGTAATCCCAAACTGAAGCCATCCCGGCGGGGCCTGACGACACTTCGACATGCCCGTCTGGTAGTTCGTAGCGGATGACTTCTCCAGCTCGCCTGTACGTCTTAGAAAGCCGAAAAACAGCCACATCCATGACGCTACGACTGTCCCTTGTTCCTAAGTCATATAGTACCGGCACAAAAAAATCTGGATGTCCGTCGCCTTTAGGTGGCTTGCGTATGTATGACTTTGCAGTTTTTTCTACTTTAAGTGGAGTGGACTCGCCACGAAAACGTGCTTCAGCCTGCTCACGATTTTCGCCAGGTCGCATCTGGTTTTCGATGTGTTTATGCCAAGCATTTTGTGCAGCCGCAACACGCTCAGCAATGCTCCCTTTTCGACGATTTTCGGTCATCACTCCCCTTTAGATTAAGATTTATCGTATTTAATGATTTCCGTATTTGTTTAAAAGCAACTCGCGCACTTCATTGGCAATCTTGGTACCACGCATGGCGCATTGTGCTTTGATGGCGCGGTGCAAGCTCTCGGGTATGTCAATAGTCAGTCGCTTCATGCTTTCGACGTTGCCAACTTCACGGTTTTCCACCCAATCGTCGGCAGCGACTGGTACGGGCTTATTGGTCGGTTTGGTGCCGAAGGAAATTTTCTTAGTGCTCATTTTGCATACTCCATTAGCTCTGCTGCTACCGCATCAATTTCGGCCATAGCTGGTCCATTTGGGTCAATTTCAAAAATTGCTTGACCTTGGGCAGCGGCTTCCGCAAAGACGACACGCTGGGTTACGCTGGCCTGCAGGACGTGAACGGGATATGCAGCCAAGGCTTCACGCACATCACGCGCTATTGCTGTATTTGTAATTTTACGATTTACCACAAATACAGATTTAATGTTTTCTTTATAAATCCTTGCTTCGTCTATCAGCTTTACAACTTCTTCGGCTGCCCAAATGTCGTAGGGGCTTGGCTGAACAGGGATTACAACAACATCGGAAGCCATGATCGCTGAGCGAGCTAAGTCGGTAACTCGTGGGGGACCATCAATCACTATGTGGTCATAACCTTGACCAATTTGAACGATTTCTTTATGCAGCGATGGTCGAGGAAAACCAACAACAGTAAAGAGGGGACGACCTTGACGGGCCGCAGCCCAATCAAGGGCACTACCCTGAGGATCTGCATCAATTAACAAGACACGCGCACCGGTACGAGCCAAACTTGCAGCTAGGCAGATGCTGAGAGTGCTTTTCCCAACTCCCCCCTTTTGATTTAAAAAACCAAAAATCATGTTTTTACCTTTTGTGTTTTTCTGTGTATGTAATTTTACAGAAAACATTAAATAAGATCAAGCGTGATTTAGATATCTGCAAAGGAGAGGAAGATGCTCACTTGGTGCTTGTCCTGGTTGCCTTGGCGAAAGTCATGCTATTGAAGCCTCATTACCATTGCCAAAGGCTGAGTGGCAACTGGATCGATCATCGCTATTGCCATCGCGAACCTGACTTGATGCTGATCTACCAAAAGCCCGAAGACACGCCAACTCTTTTTTAACCGAGCTCTCATTCAGAGCTTGACCTATAGAGCCCTTTGCTCTTTGCCTGGAAGTGGTAAGGATTGGCTATCTGTTTGACATAACACTCGATTGTCAGCGCAGCTCACGAGGCTTACCACCGAAGGTGCACACCTGTTCGAAGTCAGCATATAAAGCAGCTTTTTCGCCTTTGCGTAACTGAATCTTTCCCAATAGCAGACATTAACCCCCTCCTAAAAACGGCCTTGGTTATCGGCCTTCAGTGGGCCGTCGCAAACATCCATCGGTCACAATTGCAACCCCAAGAAATCGTGGTTAGGCCCTTCTAGGGCATCAAATCCTTTAACTGGATACCGATCATTTACAGAATGCCCCCAAACTGTGCCTCGTCAGTTGCCTAACCTTAGTCAGACTCAAGCGGGAAACATTCACACACCCAAGATGTCCTATGAACGCAGTAGAAATCGAAGCCGCCTTATCTGACCTGGCTATTGAGCCATTCGACCCAGCGGAATTTCCGTTTTCCTTTTTGGCCGCTTTTGGCAATAAAGACACCGCCCTCAAACGCCTGCGCGCCGGCAACAACAATGCTTCGGACCTGCCTGGAGGCGTGCTCCAGCGCAACCACATCCACTTGGCCGTTTGTGAAGCCGGCGCCGTGGGCGATACCCTCAAGGCCTTGCGCGCTAGCCCGGCCACCCTTAAAGCCAAAGCCAAATTCATCCTTGCCACCGATGGGCAAACGCTAGAGGCCGAAGAACTGGCCAATGGTGAAGCCATTGCCTGTGCCTACCCGGACTTCACCAACCATTTCGGTTTTTTCCTGCCGCTGGCCGGCATTTCCACCATCAAGGAAATCAAGGACAACCCGATTGACGTGCGTGCCACTGGTCGGCTGAACAAGCTCTATGTCGAGCTGCTGCGCGAAAACCCGGAGTGGGCCAAAGACGCGCGCCGCGCCGACATGAACCACTTCATGGCACGGCTGGTGTTCTGCTTTTTTGCCGAAGACACCGACATTTTCAACGGCGAAGGCCTGTTCACCCAGACCGTCGAGCAGATGAGCGAGCGTGATGGTGCCAACACCCACACGGTGCTGCAAGCGATCTTTCGCGCCATGAACGTCAAGGTGGCCGAGCGCACCCAGGCCGAGCCCCGGCTGCCCAATTGGGCCTGCGGCTTTCCATATGTGAACGGTGGCCTTTTCTCAGGCAGTACCGAAGTGCCGCGCTTCACCCGCATGGCGCGCACCTATTTGCTGCACGCCGGCAACCTGAAGTGGCGCGAGATCAACCCCGACATCTTCGGCAGCATGATCCAGGCCGTGGCTGATGACGAGGAGCGCGGCGCTCTAGGCATGCACTACACCAGCGTGCCCAACATCCTGAAAGTGTTGAATCCCTTGTTTCTGGATGAGCTGCAGGCACAACTGGCTGAAGCGGGCGACAGCAAAGTCAAGCTGCTAAACCTGCGCAAGCGCATGGCGCGCATCCGCGTGTTCGATCCGGCCTGCGGGTCGGGAAACTTTTTGGTGATTGCCTACAAGCAGATGCGCGCCATCGAGGCCGAAATCAACACCCGCCGAGGCGAGGTGCACCAGCGCAGCGAGATTCCGCTGACCAATTTCCGGGGCATTGAGTTGCGCGACTTTCCGGCCGACATTGCCCGGCTGGCACTCATCATTGCCGAGTTCCAGTGCGATGTGCTGTACCGAGGGCAAAAGGACGCGCTTGAAGAATTTTTGCCGCTGGACGCGCAGAACTGGATCGTCTGCGGCAACGCGCTGCGGCTGGACTGGCTGAGCATCTGCCCGCCCACCGGAACAGGTGTAAAGCTGGTGGCCGATGACTTGTTTGGCACGCCGTTGGACCAGACGGAAATGGATTTTGCGAATGAGGGCGGGGAAACGTATATCTGTGGCAATCCGCCGTACTTGGGCAGCACATGGCAATCAGCCGAGCAAAAAGACGACCTGAAAGCCATTTTTGACCATCGCTGCAAGAGCTGGAAATCGCTCGACTATGTGGCGGGCTGGTTCATGAAGGCATCCGACTACGGCGCGCGTAGCCAAGCCGCTGCAGCGTTTGTGTCCACCAATTCCATTTGCCAAGGGCAGCAAGTGCCCATCCTCTGGCCGATGATTTTTGCCACCGGCCAGGAGATAGCGTTTGCCCATACTTCGTTCAAATGGGCCAACCTGGCCAGCCACAACGCGGGCGTTACTGTTGCTATCGTGGGGATTTCGAACCAGACAGGCAAAATGCGGCGGCTGTTTTCATTCACCGAAGATGAGAAGCCGGTTGTTAAAGATGTTGAAAACATCAATGCCTACCTTGCGTCCGGTGCTAATGTCATCGTTGACAAAGCTCACCGCCCGCTGAGTGAGCAAGCAGAAATGAGCTTTGGAAACAAACCTGTCGATGGCGGGCACCTGCTGTTGTCCAGAGGCGAAATTGATGCGCTTGGCCTAACACGCGAACAACAGGCCCGTTTTTTTCGTCGCATCTACGGTTCGGCGGAGTTCATTCGTGGTCTAGAGCGTTATTGCCTGTGGATCGAAGATCGTGATTTAGATGAAGCAATGCACATCACGGGAATTCGGCAGCGGATTGAAGAAGTGCGGGCGATGCGACTGGCGAGCCGGGACAGCGGCGCCAATGAAATGGCTGCTCGGGCGCATCAGATGAGGGAGATGAATATCGCAAAAGAACGGACGATTACGGTTCCTAGAACCTCATCTGAGAACCGTTCTTTTTTGCCCAACGGATTAATTGATGGTCGAAGCACCGTAACAAGTGAGGCCTTTGCCCTTTACGACGCCCCGCTCTGGAATATGGCTCTGATCGCTTCCCGCCTGCATCTGGTCTGGATTGGCACGGTCTGCGGCAAGCTGAAAACCGATTTCCGCTACTCCAACACCTTCGGCTGGAACACCTTCCCCGTCCCGCTGCTCACCCAGCAAAACAAGACCGACCTGACCGCCTGCGCCGAAAACATCCTGCTGGCCCGCGAAGCGCATTTCCCCGCCACCATCGCCGACCTGTACGACCCAGCCGCCATGCCGGACAACCTGCGCCAGGCCCACGCGCTGAACGACGAGGTGCTGGAGCGCATCTACATCGGCCGCCGCTTCAAAAACGACACCGAGCGGCTGGAAAAGCTTTTTGAGCTGTACACGAAGATGACCACCAGCCCTGCCAAAACCACGAGAAAAACCACGACCAAAGCCGCGCCCGCCAAAAAAGCAGGAAGGGTAAAAACGGCATGAGCGACGAGAAACCCGTTCGTTTGACGGCGCCCCCAGAAGGTTATGCGAACTGGCTGGATGAACTTAAAAACCGCATCCACAGCGCCCAGCAGCGCGCTGCGCTGGCGGTCAACCGCGAACTGGTGTTGCTGTACTGGCAGATCGGTCAGGACATCCTGACGCGCCAAAGCGAGCAAGGCTGGGGTGCCAAGGTCATCGAGCGGCTGGCGGTGGATTTGCGTGCGGCCTTTCCTGACATGAAGGGGTTTTCGCCACGCAACCTCAAGTACATGCGCGCTTTTGCCGAGGCGTGGCCGGATGCCGAATTTGTGCAACAGGCTGCTGCACTATTGCCCTGGGGTCACAACCTGGTGCTGCTGGACAAGCTGCCTGGCCCCCAAACTCGCCGTTGGTATGCGGCCAAAGCCATTGAACACAACTGGTCGCGCAACATCTTGACGATGCAGATTGAAACCCGCCTGCTGGAGCGCAGCGGCAAGGCGGTCACAAACTTCGAGGCCAGCCTTCCCAAGCCGCACTCTGACTTGGCCAGAGAAACACTGAAAGACCCCTACCGCTTTGACTTTCTGGGCCTGAGCGACCAGGCGCAGGAGCGCGAGGTAGAAAGTGCGTTGGTGAAACACGTCACCGAGTTTTTGCTAGAGCTGGGCGCGGGCTTTGCCTTCGTCGGGCGGCAGGTGTTGCTGGACGTGGGCGGCGACGAGTTTTTCATCGACCTGCTGTTTTATCACCTCAAGCTGCGCTGCTATGTGGTGCTTGAACTCAAGGCCGGCAAGTTCAAGCCCGAGCATTTGGGCCAATTGGGGTTTTACCTGACCGCTGTGGATGCGCAGGTCAAGCACCCGCAAGACGCCCCCACCATTGGCCTGCTGCTGTGCAAGAACAAAAACAAGGTGGTGGCCGAATACGCGCTACGCAACAATGCCCAGCCTATGGGCGTGGCCGAATACCAGTTGCTGGCCTCGCTGCCGCCCGAGCTGCAAACCAGCCTGCCCAGCATCGAACAGATTGAGCGCGAACTCGCAGGCGACTCGGCACCGGTGCCGGGCGATACCGCGTAATTTGCCAGGCATTGACACGCTATAAAAACAGGAGCTGCTAGCGCTTGCTGCATAAGCGCTAAAGGCCTAAAACACTAAAAATTTACAAGAACCGCATGCCATGACAGAAGCCGCCACCCATTCCAGCAACCCGACCAATGCCTACACCGTGCCCTCGGTCTCCATCACCACGGCGCACACGGGCGCGTCGAGCAAAGCGAATGCGCTGGGCATGCGCGCTATGCAGGAGCGGGCCTATGCCAAGCGCGGCGAGCCCTATCTGCTGATCAAGTCGCCGCCAGCTTCGGGCAAGTCGCGGGCACTGATGTTTATTGCGCTGGACAAGCTGCACAACCAGGGCTTGCAGCAAGCCATCGTTGTGGTGCCCGAGCGCTCGATTGGCAGCAGCTTTGCTGACGAACGCTTGAGCCTGCACGGCTTTGAGTGGGATTGGCAGGTGGCCCCGCAATGGAACCTGTGCAACGCCCCCGGCATTGACGAGCCGCGCGTGGCCAAGTCCAAGGTGGAGGCGGTACGCAAGTTCCTAGCGAGCACCGACAAAACGCTGGTCTGCACCCACGCCACCTTTCGCTTTGCGGTGGAAGAGCTGGGCATTGAGGCGTTTGACAACCGGCTGATCGCCATCGACGAGTTCCACCACGTTTCGAGCAACCCGGGCAACGTGCTGGGCCAGCAGCTAGGCGCGCTCATAGCACGCGACAAGGTGCACATAGTGGCCATGACGGGTTCCTACTTTCGGGGCGACAGCGAAGCGGTGCTGGGCCCAGCAGACGAGGCGCGGTTCGAGACCGTGACCTACACCTATTACGAGCAGCTCAACGGCTACCGCTGGCTCAAGTCGCTGGACATTGGCTACTTTTTTTATACCGGCGCTTACGTCGATGCCATCACCAAAGTGCTGGACCCGGCGCTAAAAACCATCGTTCACATTCCCAATGTGAATGCCCGGGAAAGCCTGAAAGACAAGCAGCGCGAGGTGGATGAAATCATGCACAGCCTGGGCGAATGGAAAGGCGTTGACCCGGCCACCGGGTTTCACTTGGTGCAGGCCTTTGACGGCCGCACCTTGAAAGTGGCCGACCTGGTGGACGACAGCGACGCGGCCAGGCGATCTAAAGTTCTCGCCTCGCTGAAAGACCTGGCGCAAAAAAACAACCGCGAGCACGTGGACATCATCATCGCGCTGGGCATGGCGAAAGAAGGTTTTGACTGGATCTGGTGCGAACACGCGCTGACGATTGGCTACCGCAGCAGTCTGACTGAAATCGTGCAGATCATTGGCCGCGCCACCCGGGATGCTGAGGGCAAGGAGCGCTCACGCTTCACCAACCTGATCGCCGAGCCTGCCGCCGACCAGGCGCTGGTGGCCGAGGCGGTAAACGACATGCTCAAGGCCATTTCGGCCAGCCTGCTGATGGAGCAGGTGCTGGCGCCGCGCTATGAGTTCACGCCCAAGAATACCGGTCCCAAGCCAGGCTTTGATTACGGCGAAGACGGCTATAAAGCCGGCGGCCACAACATTGGCGTCAACAATGACACTGGCCAAATTCATGTGGAGATCAACGGGCTGGTCACACCGCACAGCCCGGAGGCCACGCGCATCTGCAAGGAGGACTTGAACGAGGTTGTCACCAGTTTCCTGCAAGACAAAACTGTTTTGGAGCGCGGCCTGTTCGACAAAGAAAACACCTTGCCCGAAGAGCTGACGCAGTTGCGCATGGGCAAGATCGTGCGCGAACGTTACCCGGACTTGAGCGAAGGCGACCAGGAGGCCATCCGGCAACACGCCGTTGCTGCCATGAACATCACGCAGCAGGCCAAGCTGACCTTGGCCCAGACCGATGCCAATGGCACGCAAGGCAGTACAGCCTTACTGGATGGCGTGCGCAAGTTCATCAATGTACGCGACCTGGACATTGATCTGATCGACCAAATCAACCCCTTCGATGCTGCCTACGCGGTGTTGGCAAAAGCGATGGATGAAAAATCGCTGCGCCAGGTGCAAGCCAGCATCGCCGCCAAGAAAGTGAACATTCCCGAAGCCGAAGCCCGTGAGTTGGCAAACCGCGCCCTGAAATTTAAAAAGGAGCGTGGCCGCCTGCCAGACATCAATTCTGCCGATGCCTGGGAAAAGCGCATGGCTGAAGGCGTGGCCGCATTTGCGCGCTACCGCGCCCAGGCCAAGGCTGCACAGACGCAGGGAGAGCCCAGCCATGGCTGAGATGGACGATGACGAACTCCTTGATGCGCTGGGCGTAGAAGTTACCCCGCTCAAGGCCAGCAGCCGAACCCCGCGCCAAGAACGCATCATTGCCGGCTTCGAGGACATCCTGCGCTTTTATCAAACCCACGGCCGTGCGCCGCTGCATGGCGAGGGGCGTGACATTTTCGAGCGTCTGTATGCCGTGCGCCTGGATCAGCTTCGCAAGTTGCCGGAGGCGCAAACCTTACTGGCCGAGTTGGATGGGCCCGGTTTACTGGCGGGTAGCGCAGCGGCTTCGGTCGATGTGGATGACTTGGATGAAGATGCTTTACTGGCCGAACTGGGGTTGGAAAAGGGCGACAAACCAGACGCCAAGAGCGACATCACGGTACTGCGCTATGTGCGTTCCAGTATTGAAAAGCGTGCGGCTGAAGAAATCGCCGACCGCACGACGTGTGCTGATTTTGACAAGTTCAAGCCGTTGTTTGAGCTGGTCGAACATGAACTCAAGCATGGCGTTCGGAAAACGCTGCGCTTCGGACGCGATACCAGCATTGACAGTGGGAACTACTTCATCGTCGGCGGTCAGCTTGCCTATGTGGCGGAAGTGGGCGAGCCCATCAAGGCCCCGAACGGTGAAAGCGATGCACGTCTTCGCGTCATCTACGCCAACGGCACGCAAAGCAACTTGCTGCGCCGCTCACTACAAAGGGCGCTCTACAAGGATGACACCGGCCGCCGCCTGACTGACCCGGATATGGGGCCGCTGTTTGGCCCGATGTTTGGTGCTGAGCCCGAGCCTGACGACATTGAAAGTGGCACCATTTATGTGCTGCGCAGCCTGTCTAGCCACCCCTTCGTGACCGAGCACCGCGAACTGATTCACAAAATTGGTGTGACCGGTGGCAAGGTGGAAACCCGCATTGCAGGCGCGGAAAAGGATGCGACCTATCTGTTGGCCGATGTAGAGGTGGTGGCTACCTACAAGCTGCACAACTTGAACCGCACCCGGCTGGAAAACATCTTTCACCGCTTGTTTGGCGCAGCACAGCTCGACTTGACCATTGAAGACCGCTTCGGACATCCGGTCAAGCCGAGGGAGTGGTTTTTAGTGCCTCTCCAGGTCATTGACGAAGCGGTGCAGCGCATTCGTGACGGCTCGATTACTGATGTGGTCTATGACCCAAAGACAGCTCGGTTGAAGACTTAACAACATCAGTTGCATGCGGTGCTGCTGCGGATTGAACAACACCGCAATGCGGGGCAATTTCCCAAAGCGCGGGTGAACTCAATGCTCACCGCCATGTGTAGCGCACGCGCACGAGTCGGGTACATGGCGCTGAGCGTACCGAGCTTCCTCAAGGCACAAAATCTTCTGGAACGCTGAGCTTCTGGCGTTAGGCGAAGTTTTTTTACCTCGGCTCACACCGCCGCTCATTTGCAGCTTAAAAGATAGGTGGCCAATTATGAGCCAGGCTCAAATCCCGTTTCAATATCTTTTAAGCTTTAATTTATGTGCTTTTTGCTATGGCTCAAAACTTACAAGTTCTAAACCAGGCTGAGGATTCCTCTACGTTCAGGGTGGCCTACGGGTAAGAAGCTTACCCAAGGCTATGTCTTGGCTGAAAAAACGCGTTGATTAGCATATGTGCAGGGTTAAACCAATTGGTTTCCTGCATTTTTCCCGCGTGACCCGATACCGCAGAACTTCTTGTTGATATGCAGGCATGCAAATGGCAAGATAACGCTGCACTGGCATTTACTTGTGACAATAACGCCGGTCGAGGTGAAAGGAAGTCGCTGCAAATGACAGCCTGATGGGAGGCAACATGGCCGAGATCGTTTTTGTGCATGGAATAGACCAGCAACAGGAGTCATCGGACAAGCTGGAGAGCGTTTGGTTACCTGCATTGGCGGGGGGAGTTCGCGTAGCGGGTTTTCCCGATGTGGCTGATCGTATTTGGCGCGGCACTGGAAAGCCCGGGAGCATCGAGGCCCGAATGGCTTTCTACGGAAGTCTGTTCCTGGTGCCCGGCCAACAGGGTGACGACCTAGGCGAGTTCACTCCGAAGGAAGCGGAGTTTGCCGATGTTCTAGCCTTGGAGTGGTTGCAACATGTCGCCAAACGGGCCACGAAAGAAAAGACCCGACAAGCTGGCGCCCGTGAGCTCGCTTTTGTGACAAGACAGATGGGCGCTGAACAGGGCATCGGAAACGTTATGCGCAGTGCCATCGGCAGCCTCGCCAAGATTCCTTGGTTTGCGCCGTACGGAATGGGCGTCGCGGAACGCTTCATCAAGCGCTCTCTTGTCCAGGTAACACGCTATTTCACCAATGAAGACATCCGCTCTGCAGCCCTCAAATCGGTGTTCAGGCTGATCGGCCCGGAAACCAAGATACTGATCGGACATTCGCTTGGGTCCGTGATCGCTTATGAGGCAGCACAACGCATGGAGCGGCCGCTTTCACTGCTGCTAACGCTGGGTTCCCCGCTTGGCATTCAAACCATCATTTACCAGCGGCTCCGACCGCAGCCGCCGGGGTTCCCGCCGACCGTGCGGCGGTGGGTCAACGTCGCTGATCGGGAGGATTACATTGCTGTCGAACCCGACCTTAAAGGACTGTTCAGTGCTGGCATGCCCACTGGCGCCGTGTTCGAGGGCGGCTACACTGTGGACAACGGGGCCGACCCTCACAATTCCGATTTCTACCTCGGCAAGGTGCAGGTTGGCACTCCTGTAGGAGAAGTTTTCGGGAAGGCTGCTACGGCTACTTCTTTGCTTTGACTCTTCCTGTTTGCTGCTGGTTTGGCTTGTCCTAGCCCTCGGAGCATAGCCAGTCAACCACGGCTGAAATAGTCTATCCATTTTTGGGTTGTGAGCGTATTCGCGTGATCGGGGCCGAGTACGCGCTGCTGGTCGGGCAGCAGCGCCAGACAGAGCTGCAGTGCTTCCCGAGCATTCCCGCACTGACTGGTCAAGCCTGCGATGTTGCCGCGGATCGCAAGCGTGTCCGGGTGACTGGGGCCGAGTACGCGCTCGCGGTCGGGGAGCAGCGCCTGCAAGAGCTCCAGCGCTTCCCGGGCATTGCCGCACCGATTAATCCAGCCGGCGATGTTACTTCGGGTTCTGAGCGTTTCCGGGTGATCAGGGCCGAGCACACGTTTGTGATCGGGGAGCAGCGCTTGAAAAAGCCGCAGTGCTTCTCGCGCATTCCCGCACTGACCGGTCCAGGCAGCAATGTTGTTGCGGGTCCTGAGCGTGTCTGGGTGATCAGGGCCGAGCACGCGCTGCTGGTCGGGGAGCAGCGCCAGACAGAGCTGCAGTGCTTCCCGCGCATTTCCGCACCGACCGGTCCAAGAGGCGATGTTGTTGCGGGTTGTGAGCGTGTTTGGGTGATCAGGGCCGAGCACGCGCTGCTGATCGGGGAGCAGCGCCTGTAAGAGCTCCAGCGCCTTCCATGCCTCCCCGCACTGGCCAGTAAAGGCGGCGATGTTGCTGCGGGTTGTGAGCGTGTTTGGGTGATCAAAGCCGAGCACGCGCTGCTGGTCGGGGAGCAGCGCCTGGGAGAGCCGCAGTGCTTCCCGCGCATTTCCGCACTCGCTGGTCCAAGAGGCAATGTTGCCGTGAGTTGTGAGCGTGTCTGGGTGATCAGGGCCGAGCACGCGCTCGCGGTCGGGGAGCAGCGCCTGGGAGAGCCGCAGTGCTTCCCGCGCATCTCCGCACTCGCTGGTCCAAGAGGCAATGTTGCCGCGAGTTGTGAGCGTGTCTGGGTGATCAGGGCCAAGCACGCGCTCGCGGTCGGGGAGCAGCGCCTGGGAGAGCCGCAGTGCTTCCCGCGCATCTCCGCACTCGCTGGTCCAAGTGGCAATGTCGCCGCGGATCGCGAGCGTTTCAGGGTGATCAGGGCCGCGCACGCGTTTGTGGTCAAGAAGCAGCGCCTGCAAGAGCTCCAGCGCTTCCCGGGCATTGCCGCACCGACCGGTCCAAGAGGCGATGTTGCTGCGGGTTGTGAGCGTGTTTGGGTGATCAGGGCCGAGCACGCGCTGCTGATCGGGGAGCAGCGCCTGTAAGAGCTCCAGCGCCTTCCACGCCTCCCCGCACTGGCCAGTACAGGAGGCGATGTTGCTGCGGGTTGTTAGCGTGTTTGGGTGATCAGGGCCGAGCACGCGCTCGCGGTCGGGGAGCAGCGCCTGGGAGAGCCGCAGTGCTTCCCGCGCATCTCCGCACTCGCTGGTCCAAGTGGCAATGTTGCCGCGGATCGCGAGCGTTTCAAGGTGATCAGGGCCGCGCACGCGTTTGTGGTCAGGAAGCAGCGCCTGCAAGAGCTCCAGTGCTTCCCGGGCATTGCCGCACTGGCCGGTCCAGAAGGCGATGTGGCTGCGGGTTCTAAGCGTGGCCGGGTGATCAGGACCGCGCACGCGCTTGTCGTCGGGGAGCAGCGCTTGAAAAAGCCGCAGCGCCTTCAGGTTATTCCCGCACTCGCCGGTCCCGAAGGCGATGTTGTTGCGGGTCGTGAGCGTTTCCGGATGATCAGGGCCAAGCACGCGCTGCTGGTCAGGAAGCAGCGCGTGCAAGAGCTCCAATGACTCTCGGTTATTACCGCACAGGCCGGTCCAAACGGCGATGTTGTTGCGGATCCTGAGCGTGTCCAGGTGATTGGGGCCGAATGTGGCCTCCATTCTGGAAAACCAAAGTCGCCAGCGCCGCAGGTTGTCTCGGGGCACTGGCGATGTCCTTTCCTCAAGGCTTTTAAACGCTTTATCGATTTCGCGGAGAATCCAGAAGTGTTCCGCCTCGCGTTCGAATGCGTAGCGCTGGATAGAGTTGTTTAAGTCAGCTGGCCCTGAAGCAACCGGTGATAGGGCCTGGATGCTAGCAACGAGCGCCCGGTGCGCAGAATGGTTTTCGTCTGCCGCATGGGCGACGATGTGCTCAGCGAGCGTCTGGTGGAACAAACCGGCATGCTCCTGCTCTGTGCCTGCGGCACTGCGCACCACGAGGCCACGCAAACGCACTAAATGGTCATGAATGCCCGCTGGGGTATTCGGGCCACCGAGCGCCGCGCTCGCCACGCACAGTAGCGGCAAAGGCAGCAGAGGGCCGGCCCCGGCGGCGGCGAGGATTGCGAGGACGTGCCGGGTATCGTTGTTGCCACCAGCGCCGCAGCGTTGAAGCAACTCCTCGTAGGCGTCACCAAGCGCAAGTTGGCCCACCCCGATTTCGGCATCTGGCCGCTCGCAAAGCAGATCCGCGAGAACCCGCGTCACAAGCCAACTGCCTTGTGCCGCGTTTGCAGCCTCCTCGCGGCGTTCATGCGGTATCCCGCGCTGCTCAAGATATTTGAGCACGGTCTCCTGCGGCGCTTTGGCAAGGGGATATGCCAAGGCCGTCTTGGGGAGCACAGTGTCAGGCCGGGCGGTGATTACCATGCGCACGAAGTCAAGCTCAGCCAGTTCCTCCAGCATCACCATTATTGAACCCCAAGCACCAGTCGCGAGGCGATCCAGCCCGTCCAACACCAAGCGTACATCCGCCGCCGGAGCGAGCCGCTTGAGTGGGCCGACCAGTTGTCGCTGCAGTGTGTCCAGCTTCTGCTGCTCGGCATAAGGTGTCTCTTGCGCAAACGCCTGCTGTGCTTCGCGAAAACCTGGGATGGCCCGCGCGAGTTGCTCTGTGAATGTGCGAGCAATCTCCTGGGGTGTCGTTGCCTCAGTGAGCAGCGCGATAGCCTTCACGAACCCGGCAGGTACGATCCCCTTCGCAACCTTGGGCCAGGCCAGTGCCGCCGCCAACGCCGATTTCCCCATACCCGCATTGCCCACCACTGCCAAGCACCGCTGCGTGCGCGAATGTGCCACCACTTCACCCAAGGCGGGTGTAACCTGATGGGCGAGCGTGAGCCGCTGGATCTCGTCGGCAAGCGCGGTTTTCGCCCAAGGCTCGAGGATGCGCCCCCCATTGCGCGCGAGCCACAGCGTCTCATCCGGGTTGTAGGCGGGATGCTGCGGCACTTGGTTTGGACACGAACTCTCGATTAATGGTCGCAGGTGATGGCAGAGCAGATGCTCGGAAGGCACCACCGAAACCCCCTCACGCAGCAGGGCAGTAAGGTTGCGGCTGAAACAGCCGTTTGCGGCGGGACGGTCGGCGGCAGCGGTGAGCACCTCGAAGCGAAGGGTACCCTCAAGGCCGCCGATCCAAGCTTGCGCTGCAGCGAAGCCTCCTACTCCGGCATAACAAGCATCGACAAGTACACCTAGACCATCCACTGAACCCGGCGCCTTCCTGTGCGCTTCTTTGATCAGGTTCGTCAGGTGCAGCGCCGTGTCGGTGTCGGGCGGGTTCTCAGCATCCTGCGGCAGCAAATAGTAATCCTCGCTCGACTTCTCGCCGTGGCCGATGTAGGCGATGAACAGCGTCGCCGCGTCCTTAGCAGCACGCCGATATGCTTGCTTGATCGCGTCCTTCGCTTGGTTTACCGAAGGATCGATTAAAAGGCCTCCGCCCTCGAGTGCTGGAACACACTCGCCCCGTTCAGGATCAATCATCACCTTGTATAAATCCTCGGCCGCTTGCGGCAGAAAATCCAAGTGTCCAAGTGCCCTGCACTGTGAGCCAATCACCAGAATACGCCGCTGGGGCCGCTGGTCCATGGGTGAGTGTCCTCCTGTCATTTCCGGCTGGGGTAAGTCCTATGCCATTGTGGACCCCTTCAGACTTTGGCATCAGCATACCTAAGAAAGGCAAAAAGGACCATTCGGTATCTTATTCCTGTCTCGCTGTCGCAGTGGGTATGTGTAGTAACTTCTACGTCACGAAATAAGTAATGGGCAAAAGCCGGGTGAGTTGTGGCGGCCCAGCGCCGATATGGGCGTGATCGTAGCGACAGTGTTCAAGAGCCTGCGTGTCATATATGGACCGGGCTCCTAGTTGTGCAAAACCAACCTGCACGGCCAGGTGCGGATGCACCAGTGCATGTGGCTAATCTGATGGGTATACGCAAGTACCGAGCTACGCCAGCACAAAAACAGACAATCTTGCTCTGAATGGCCGATCCTCTAACGGGAGTCATGACGACTTTCCCTGCGCCGGTCTTGCTACTGCTTTTTCCTGCCATGTTGTTCTCGTTTTAAAAACTCGATTAATCAAAGTGGTCTTCATTGCCAAGCTATTTGCCAGCCCTGGTTGCCAAGGCTTCCACAATAAGTTGTTGATGCCATAAAGTCATGTCTCTTTTTGGGACACATAGGGACATGAACATGGAGCCTGATCCCGCTGGTTATTTTGGTGGACCTTTAACCATTGATAAAAAGCGTTATCAATGGTTAAAATAAAAACCATGACCACTGACATCGAGCTGCTCGGCGCGGCCTTCCCCCGCGCCCTCACCGCCCCGGAATTTGCCCGCCTGGCCGACGTGCCGCCCGAGGCCCAGTGGTTCGCCAACCTCACCAGTCCCCAGACCCGGCGCGCTTATCAAAACGACTTGGCCGGCTTCATGCGCTTCACCGGCATTGCCCAGCCCGAGGAATTTCGCGTCGTCACGCGCAGCCACGTCCTGGCCTGGCGGGCTGACCTCGAAAAACAAGCCCTCAGCGGCGCCACCATCCGGCGCAAGCTCGCCGCGCTGGCCTCGCTTTTTGACTACCTGTGCGAGTGCAATGCCGTGCTGCACAACCCGGTCAGGGGCGTCAGGCGCCCGGCGGTCGACACCCTGGAAGGCAAGACGCCGGCGCTGGGCGACGCGCAAGCCCGGGCTCTCCTGAATGCGCCGCCCGCCGATACCCTGAAAGGAAAGCGCGACCGGGCAATTCTGGCCGTGCTGCTGTTCCATGCGTTGCGCCGGGAGGAGCTGACTAAGCTCCTGGTCAAGGATTTCGCCCAGGAGCGCCGGGGCGTTCCCCACCTGCGCGTGCAGGGCAAGGGCGGCAAATTGCGCTTCATTCCCGCGCACGCCAGCGCCCTGCGCCTGGTGGCCGAGTACCTCGAAATGGCCGGCCACGGCCGGGAAGCCGAGGGGCCGCTGTTTCGGCGGGTGCGCGTGCCCAAGGCCGGGCAGCCGGCCAGCGCGCTCACGCCCGGCAGCGTGTACGCCGACGTGGTCGTTTTTTATATGAAGCAGCTCGGCATTACCGGGGAAAACATGGGCCCGCACGCGCTGCGGGCGACGGCCGCCACCAGCGCCCTGGAACATCACGCCGACATTGCCAAGGTCCAGGAATGGTTGGGCCACGCCAGCATCAGCACGACGCGGGTGTATGACCGGCGCGGCTCCAAGCCCGAGGACTCGCCCACATTCAGGGTCGCCTACGGCTGAGCCACGCGGTCGCGTAACCGTCGCTGAACCTTCAGAGGATGGCACTCCAACGGTTCCCACGTATTTCCGCTTTGCAGCGGAAGCGGCTGTTGCATGCAAAATGCGGTAGTTCGGCATTCCGCCACCCACAAACGGCCCTTCAGTCTTTTTCAATGGACGACGGTTTTTAGGCTAAAGCAGTCATCATGCACTGGCTGAACGTGCTAAATATTCCTGCAGCCATATTGAATAGACTTACTGAGCTGAGCCGTCCCCAGACAGCAGCCGTGTCATAGCTACGGCCGGGGTTTGGGGTAGTCCGCATCAAATTCAATTTATGCAACAACGCCCATACCTAGCCGCTCAAACACCAATTTGGGATTGACCGGCAATTGCTTCAAGTTTTCATAGAGGCCCATTAGTTCCGCAGACGTACGACTCTTGACGGCGCATAGTATGGCTACCTGGTTGTGCAAACGGCGAATTTCAATGCCCCGGGCATACTCCTCGACGTCGTCCGGCACCAGATTCCAGTCGCTGTTACCAAAGAAAACTAGGCCATAGGCCTTAAGCAACGCATCTTTGGCGTGAATAGTTAGCAAGTCCTCATGTTTGATGGACTGCCGGTCAGGGAAGACCGCGTACGAAGAGTTCTTCCCAACCACAAATTCCTGGTCAGTACGGGTCTTACTATAGAAGGCGGCAGCTAGCACCAGTGCAAAGATCAGCCGGTTATGTGAGCTTCCATGAACTTTCTGAGCCTGGCTTTTTGGGAACATTGGGCATGAACCGCGCGTTGCTATGTAATCAGCCTGTAGCTGACGGCTCAGGTCAACCAATACCTGAACATCTGAGTTCGTCATGTGCTTGGCAAACGATGTGCCCGGCCCAATGAAATCTCCTTTGTGGCCAAACCACGTTTGGAAGGTTGTGAAGATGGCATCATCGCATTCAGCAGGACTCAGATCGTCAAACGCCCGAGGAACTTCCCGAATTCCATGCGCGTTTAGCTCACGCAAGAAGCTGACGGTCATCTCCAGCGCTTCACGACCGCGATAATTCAAGGCAGAGTACTCAAGCACAGCTTTGTTGCACGACATGTTTGCCGATAGCAAAGCCAACAAGCTGTCGGGCATCTCGCGCGTCTTCTTACCGTACTCCCAGCAACGCGCTATGAAGTAGAAAGTTTGCCGCAGTGCAATAGCTGAGAACTTTTCTAGCACTTCAACTGGTGTTGTCTGCGAGTCGTCCAAGGTACTCTGTCTCCGCCAGAGCAGCTCCTGCTCGGCGACCATAGCGTCCATCATTCGCTCAAGTTCGAACAGCGCCAGCCCGAAACGGGTGTCTCCAGGAACTTCACTTTCCTCCCTTCCCGTAGCATCAACCCAGGAAAGCATGTCTCGATAGGCCCCTCGATCAGCCTCAGGGATGTGGTCAAGTAGGGCCTGCATCACTTCTTTGCGAGCTGCTTGGTGCAAAACAGATTCCTGTTTGTCCTTGCCGTCCCAAGCGGTGGACAGTAGACGCAAGGATGCTGCCGGGCCAGTTTGATCGAGCTTGGGAATGCCCTCTTGGCTCATAGACCAAAACTTGTCGGGAAGAGCCGCCAAGATAGCCTTCATCCACTGCGCATTGAGCTTATGAGTAGCAGATTCGGAAACGGCATAGAAGCTCGCCAAGTCATCCTCGAACTTGCGCTGCCGAATCCATGAGCGCAGCTCGCCCTTGCGATCATCCTCCACCGACAAGACGGCCTCGACGCGTGGCAGAATTCGTTTGATTTCGTATTCGGTTGGTTTTCCCATAACTACCTTTAAGGTCTGGCGATAGACACCTGTCGTACAACTCCACTGTGTACGACAGTGATGGGATTATTAAAGGCTCGTTTTGACAACAAGCCCTTGGCGGCGGAGCTGCTCATCGCGGGCGACCTTCTCGGCGCGCAACTTATCGCGAGCAATGCGGTTGCCTTGGAAACCATCAGCATTCCACTTCAAGCGTTGGACTTCGAAGTTGGCCAGTGAGGTGGCTTCTTCCTCCGTAGCCACCTTGCCCTCCTGAAGCAACACATTGGCCAAGCTGTTGGCATGTGCGATGGCGCCGAATTCGGCAATCGATTTCACGCCGTGGTAGTGATTGTTGCCAGCTGTATACAAACCTTGGCGGGGATTTTTCGGCGTAGTCATATTGACCTCTTTGAGTTGATAAGGCCTTCAGTTTCCCAGACTACTAACGCTTTTTGGGTCACATTCTCCCCGTTGTGCCCCCTCTAAACCTTGGACGACGCTTGGTCTAGTAGAGCGGGGCGGTCCAGATAGCTGACCGATAGGCCACTATGCGGTGATAAGCGGCAGCAATTTCTGCAAAGCAGTCATCGATAATTGAGGCTTGAGCGATGGCAAAGGGTCGAATGTCGTCGGTCATGATTCTCGTTTGAAGGCCAGCTTTCAGTCTTTATGAGACGCCCGAGCAACCAACCCGAGTGAACATAACGCCTGTCGTCGCAGAGGCAAGCGGCTCAGGCGTGGAGTGCCGCCCGGTACGCCTTGTTCAGTGCGGCCGCCACGGACTCCAGCCACTTGTCCAAGGTCTAGATCAGCGCTTGATCGCTCAAAAGCGGTCGAAGCCAGCAGGCTCATGTCAACGAAGCCGCACCCCCGGCCGTACAGGCTGCGGCGCTCGATCAATTTCAAGAGTTCCTCAGGTGTTGCAAGCGGCATACTTTCCAGCTCGGCCAGCATAGCAATGATGACGCGTAAGCGCGGCGGGTGTTGGGGTTGCGGATCTGCGCGGTGAAGAATTCGACCGTGATCATGAATGAATTAGTAGATGATCCCGCTAAATAAATATCTGTAATAGATAGACAATGCTTTGCAGGCAACTGCGTTGGCTCAGTCCTCGGCGCGAAAGACGATAAAGGTGTTCATCAGGAAGTTGGCGATGAAGGCCGTGGCCACGCCGCCGACCTTGGCCAGCGTGGGCGCAATCGGCAGCGCGCTGCCCAGCCACCAGGTGGCGCCGGCGTTGATGCACAGGCCGACCGAGGCGAACAGCAAAAACATCGCCGCGCGGCGCAGCGAGCGCCACTGGCGCCGATAGACCCAAAGAGATGACAGCGTGTAATTGACCACCGCCGCCACGGCAAAGCTGACCGCTGCCGGCAGCAGCAGGCCGTGCATGCGCTGGGCCAGCAGGTGAAACAGGCCAATGTCCACCACCGCGGCCAGACCGCCGACCATCAGGTAGCCCAGCGCCTGGCGTGCCAGAAGCACCAGGCGCTGCGCGGCGCCGGCTGGCGCGGCCCGGGCATCGTCCACAGCGGCCGTCGTGGCCGTGGTGCCCGTGTCCGTTCGCATCAGGCGGCCGCCGGCGCGCGCGTGTCGGCCAGCAGAGGCTGGAACACCGGGTCGGCGTAGGAGCCGAAGGTGGCGAAGTCCGGATGCGGCTTGCGCGAGCGGATCAGGCTGTGCACGCCGGCGCGCTGCGCGGCGGCGGCGTCGCGGTCGAAGCGGTCGCCGACCATCAAGGTGC
>Ga0308165_1001346_pt1 | contig 34773 bp, 38 predicted proteins | sample PhyWR2_FD_201032 | JGI IMG/M metagenome (GOLD analysis project Ga0308165, IMG submission 201032) | Phyllosphere microbial communities from UC Gill Tract Community Farm, Albany, California, United States - DLSLW.R2 | ecosystem: Host-associated > Plants > Phyllosphere > Unclassified | place: USA...
TTTGATCAACCCGATATTGAATTCGCTGAACGAGGAACAGCTCAAATGAGTGATATAAATCAACCGTCTAATGACAATTCTGACTCAGTTGACGATTTGTGGGCTGATGCGCTAAACGAACAAAAAGTTGCCAGCAAAAGCACTGCCGACAATGTTTTCCGCGCGCTGGAAGACAATAGCATTGCGGGAAATTTGCAAGATATTGACTTGATAATGGATATTCCGGTCAAACTCACCGTCGAGTTAGGCCGTACCCGCATGACTATCAAAGAACTGCTGCGTCTGACGCAGGGCTCCGTTGTCGCGCTGGATGGCCTTGCCGGAGAACCGCTGGATATTCTGATTAACGGTTATTTAATCGCTCAGGGTGAAGTGGTCGTAGTGGCTGATAAATACGGCGTGCGTATTACCGATATCATCACCCCTTCTGAGCGAATGCGTCGTTTGAGTCGCTAAATGAAGACTCAGTCTATTGCTCCCTCAGCCCCTGTGCATACTGACTCACCGTTAATATCGGTGAGTGCTGCCCTTGGGGGGATTATTATGCTGATTTTACTGGTCGCCTGGATTGCCCGGCGTTTTGGCTTTGCAGGCACCAGTATGGTTGGAAAAAAAACACTACAAATCCGTGCCAGTGCGAGTCTTGGCCCGCGAGAGCGTGTGGTGGTGGTAGATATCGAGGATGTTCGACTGGTACTGGGTGTAACGGCCTCACAAATCACCCATTTGCATACTCTGCCTGCGACTGTGGAAAGTGATCAACCTTTACCACAGGAGAATCCTGCTGATTTCCAGAACCTAATGAAAAAATTGTTAAAACGTAGCGGGAAAGCGTAATGAAATCAGGGCTACTGCGCGTACTCATCCTGTTACTCTTGATTATACCTGGCGCGACGTTTGCTCAGCTACCCGGCCTGATTAGTCAGCCCCTGGCAAATGGCGGACAAAGCTGGTCATTGCCGGTACAAACGCTGGTATTTATTACCTCGTTAACCTTTATCCCTGCGATTTTACTGATGATGACCAGTTTTACCCGGATAATCATCGTATTTGGCTTGCTTCGAAACGCCCTGGGTACACCGTCAGCACCACCGAACCAAGTATTGATTGGCCTCTCACTTTTTCTGACCTTTTTCATCATGTCCCCGGTGTTTGATAAGATCTATAGCGATGCCTATAAACCCTTTAGTGAAAATAAAATCAGTCTGGAAACCGCTCTTGAGACCGGTGCCGAGCCACTTCGGGAATTTATGCTGCGTCAGACTCGCGAAGCAGATTTGGCCTTATTTGCCCGACTGGCAAATACACCGCCCCTGCCCGGACCTGAAGCGGTATCGATGCGCATTCTGCTGCCTGCCTATGTCACCAGTGAATTGAAAACGGCTTTCCAGATTGGTTTTACCGTTTTTATTCCCTTTTTAATTATCGACTTGGTTATCGCCAGCATACTGATGTCACTGGGTATGATGATGGTTCCACCAGCAACAATCGCATTACCTTTCAAGCTGATGCTGTTTGTTCTGGTGGATGGCTGGCAGTTACTGGTCGGTTCTTTAGCGCAAAGTTTCTACAGTTAGGGGAATTCACATGACGCCAGAATCGGTAATGATGATGGGGACAGAGGCCATGAAGGTCGCGCTGGCACTGGCAGCACCGTTACTGTTAGTCGCCTTGCTCAGTGGTCTGATTATCAGTTTGCTGCAAGCGGCGACACAAATAAATGAAATGACGCTGTCATTTATTCCCAAAATCCTCGCCGTCTGTATCACCATCGTTATTGCCGGGCCGTGGATGCTGAATCTGTTACTGGATTACATGCGCACACTATTAACCAATTTGCCCTATATTATTGGATGATACAGATTGACAGCAACCAGTGGCTTGAATGGTTAAATCACTATTTCTGGCCACTGTTACGGGTGTTAGCGCTGATCATGACGGCGCCTGTACTGAGCGAACGCAGTATTCCTAAACGCGTCAAGATAGCCTTAGGTATCATGATTACAGTGATCATCGCACCTTCCTTACCGGTGACGCATATTACTATTTTCTCCGCTGATGGTTTCTGGGTTGCGATGCAACAATTATTAATTGGCATCGCTCTGGGATTCACTATGCAGTTCGCTTTTGCGGCTGTTCGTACTGCCGGAGAGATTGTGGGTTTACAAATGGGACTCTCATTTGCGACCTTTTTTGATCCTGGAAGCCGTCTTAATATGCCGGTTCTTGCTCGGTTTCTGGATATACTGGCGATACTGTTATTTTTAACCTTCAATGGTCATTTGTGGCTTATTTCCATGCTGGTTGATACTTTCCATACCTTGCCTGTGGGTGGCATGGCGATTAATAGCCAAGTATTTATGACATTAACGCGTTCTGCCGGGCTTATTTTTATTAATGGTTTAATGCTCGCTTTACCTCTTATAACTTTACTACTCACCCTGAATATTGCGCTGGGTATGCTGAACAGAATGTCACCACAGCTTTCTGTGTTTGTTATAGGCTTTCCTGTCACTTTATCGATTGGCATGCTAGTTTTTGCAGCAATGATGCCGTTAGTTGCCCCGTTTACCGAACATTTATTCAGCACAATATTTGATCTTCTCGCTAATATTATCAACGAACTACCCGCCTCTTAGTTTTAAACATTAAGATAAAAGAGTTTCAATTGAATATTCAGTAATAGTCAAAAAGCACTAATAAACCTCATCTCATTCAAATTAAATAAAATTATTACCCTCTTTTTTTTTACGTGTTTGCTGCGAAAATTCCTGAAAAAAAATAATCTACTTTACAGAATAGCGTTTTCACTTTTTACTAATCAAGCGTAATGGCAAAAGTACAGCTTATTGAAAGGCATATATTATATAGTGAAAAAGTGAACAGCTATTATTTATTCAAAAAACCCAGACGCCGCACGTAAAATTAGAGTAGTAATAAGATATTCAGAATTGGGGTTATTATGTCGACAGTCATCATGGACTCGTGTAGTTATACTAAGCAAGGACTTATCTCTTACCTGACAAGTAGAGGAATAAATAGTCAGAATATTTCTGGTGTAGAGACAATAGCTGAACTGGCAGATGCCTGCAAAAATTTATCGCCGCGTGTAGTATTTATTAATGAGGACTGTTTTATCCACAATGCGGAGTACAGTTATCAGATAAAAACAACCATTAATCTGCATGCAAAGACTCTTTTTCTCGTTTTCATAGCCATTGCCAATGCAAGTTTTGACGCATTTTTACGAGTAAAAAAAAATCTACTGATCAGTTCAAAATCAATTAAACCTGAGTATTTGGATGAAATCCTGGAAGGTTACTTACAAAGAAATGGACAATGCATTGCTGATATTAATATTCCAGTACTAACGTTGAGTAGAACTGAAAACTGCATTTTAAAACTCTGGATGGAAGGGCAAGATACAAACAAAATATCAGAAAAAATGAATGTAAAACCTAAAACCGTTTCATCACACAAAGGAAATATCAAAAGAAAAATAAAAACACATAATAAGAAAGTTATTTTCCATGTTGCACGACTAACTGAAAATATGACCAATGGTACAGTTGTTAATCTTAGTTAAACTCTGAAACTCTTCTTTGGCTGACCTGTGTTTTATTTATGAAACTTATAATCCATAACACAGGTCACAGAGCAATTCATCCAAAAAGTGACAATAGATAGATAAATTGATCGACCTCATCAGTGATGACTGGAAATCTTCATTCCCTCACCATTAGAAGCGTTTTTTGTAAAATTAATTTGTGTTTTTATGATTTAATGCATCAAAAATCCTAAATATAATTATATCTGTGCCCTGCGTGATGACGGGCATAGAATATAAGAATACATAATACTTGATGTTACTGATATGTTGCAGAAATCATTACCTCAAACATCCGCAGACTATCATTTATTCTCCCTGGGTATGAGCTGTTCGGGGTATGTTATCCATCTTTTTCAACAAAAATGCCATCCGGATGACCTTCCTCATTAAAGAACCAAACCCCTAAAGGGTAATCTTCAAGAGAGACCAAATACATTGTCCCTTCACTGAAAGATTCAACAGCCATCACAACACCAGAACGTCTTGGGCCTCCATCCGTCTTCACCGTGACACGATCATTGATTTGCATGAGTTTCTCTCCCGTTTTTCTCTACCGTCTTATTTAGCAGGATACTGGCTATTCTTAACATGGTAGCAGGTAGTCTGTTTGCTAAGCCAGTTTTCTGAATAAGTTAAGTAAAAATCATTATCAATTCCATAAATCGGAATGAGCAAGTTTTATTGCGCAAGTTATGCTTACTTTGTCAATAAAAATTAACATTTTTAACAATAATTAAAATACTCGCTATCTGCAATTTTTTAGCGTTAACATACTGGCTTTATTGAAATATCACGAGGATGTATGCAACCGCGCTCAGCTCGATTACTCCCATTGATAGCGGCACTTTTCTCTTTGTATATCATTTGGGGATCCACTTATTTTGCTATTGCTATCGGTGTACAAAGCTGGCCTCCGCTGTTAATGGCAGGCGTCCGCTTTATCGGTGCAGGTGTCTTCTTGATGGCAGTACTGCTGTTAAAAGGGCACAAATTGCCATCATTACGCCCACTGTTGAATGCAGCTTTAATTGGTATTTTGCTGCTTGCCGTTGGTAATGGCCTGGTCACTGTAGCAGAGCATCAACACGTGCCTTCTGGTATTGCCGCAGTGATGGTTGCTACTGTGCCGTTATTTACCCTTTGCTTCAGTCATTTTTTTGGCATTAAAACCCGCAAACTAGAATGGTTTGGTATCGCGATAGGTTTAGTCGGAATAGTTTTATTGAACAGTGGAGGAAACCTGAGCGGTAACCCATGGGGAGCCCTGCTTATTTTACTGGGTTCGGTGAGCTGGGCATTTGGTTCCGTCTACGGTTCGCGTATTGAGTTACCAAAAGGGCTCATGGCTGGGGCAATTGAAATGCTTACTGCAGGGATTGTCCTGCTGGTAGCGTCAATACTCGCAGGTGAAAGACTCACCACGATGCCAGATACCGCTGGTTTACTGGCGGTGGCCTACCTGTCTATTTTTGGTTCTATCATTGCCATCAGTGCTTACATGTATCTTATCCGCAATGTCACTCCAGCCGTAGCTACCAGCTATGCCTATGTAAACCCAGTGGTGGCAGTTCTATTAGGGACGGGATTTGGTGGCGAAAGTTTATCCTTTATTGAATGGCTGGCGCTGGGCGTGATTATTTTTGCCGTCATCCTGGTGACACTGGGTAAATATTTATTTCCAGAGAAATCGATTGCTTCTCCTTCAAATATAAGCAAATAATTATTAATTAATTGTTTATAAATCCAGCTGGTGTATGCCTTGTGTATCAATCTCTGCATGGCATGCACCAGAGTATATCCACTCCTCCAGTCGCTCTGTTATCGCCTCTGGTGTCAGTTTTTTCTTCCATCTTAAAGAGCATTCCCATATCACCAAAACTCGCCAGCCCAGCGTGACTAAAGAAGTGATATGGCGCTGATCCCGGGTGACATTACTCTCCAGTTTATTCAGCCAGAACTCACGCCGAGTTGCTGGCATTTTAAACAGATAACAGTGATGACGATGCCAGAAACAGCCGTGGGTAAAAATGATGCAACGGTGGCTATCAAGAACAAAATCAGGTTTTCCCGCCAATGAGGCATCCTGCGTACGAAATGGAATACCGCACTCAGTGAGCAACCCAGCAAGCTGTTTTTCAATAGCCGTTTGCTGGGTTGAAATAGCTCGCATATTCTTACTACGGATTTCTTTGCTATGAACATCAGTCATACGCGTTCCTGAATGATACTAAGCTGGCATGTCAGTTTATGAGAAACGCCGTAATACTGTTTCATCAATTTGCAGATAATCACCGGTTAGCTCAGCACAAAGTTTAGCCATATACTGAATCAGGAAATCTGCATTATGCCTGGCAAGCATTTTACCTGTCTCTGTTTGCATAGTATCAGGTAACTTAAGAAGCTTATTCTGAAAGTGATCCAAGGCATACAAACTGTCATCAAGTGGCCGATGAATCGCCAAAGGATCGTCACTATCAAACAATGGTCGCCCAAGCGCACCTGAAACATAAAACACCCTCGCCAATCCAATAGCGCCTAATGATTCCAGCCGGTCAGCATCCTGTACAATTTTTGCTTCTATAGATTCTGGAGTGATAGCCGCACTGAAACTATGTGCCTGTACTGCATGAGCAACAGCGTCATAATATTCAACAGGGTAGTCTGGAAAATGAGTCTGTAAAATTCTTATCGTCTCCAGGGCGGCTAGCCGAGAAGCTTGCTGACGTTGAGGACTGTCCTTCGGTAAATTTACAATATCATGAAAATAACAGGCGGTGAGTACGACTACATCACAAGCGGTTTTTTCTGCGGCCATTATATGTTGTGCCGTTTTCCAGACACGCTGCAAATGAGCAATATCATGGGCTTTATCATTATGACACCAGTTTTCACTTAGATAGTGTTCAAATTGTTGCTGCCATTTCAGCAGTGACATATCAATCCCCTTATTCGATGCTGACTTAATTTTCCATTATACTGTAAAGCATATAACACTTTCATTAACCAGAGTAATCCTGCCACTGTATTTTTCTATATTCATTATTTTATAAAAATGAAAAAAGCCAGTATTTACTGGCCTTGCGTTTGAAGGCAGCCACATTAATCAATACGCTGATGATTAAAACAGACATTCAGCCTGGCATGCATTTCAGATTTTAATTTATTAAACTCACCCTCTCGAGAAGATGCAGATGGTAAATCATCTACACTACTCATTGCTGTATTGTCAACTATAATTGGAGGCGCCGTTCGCGGGAATACAGAATCCTTTCCAACACTGTTTATCTTTTCACTTCCAGCTGAAAAAGAAAATATTTTTTTCAATGACGTAAATGAGTTAGAAATTGAATTTAAAAGAGAAATAAAACCACACTTTATTTTCCCCGTGGCTTGAGTTGCTAATTTCTGGCTTTCAGAAATAACTTCACTACTGAACTTAGTCAAATTTTGATGATTATTGACATACACTGAAAATAAAAAACTCATAATAACATCCTTATTTCATAAACATAGATTAGCGATATTTTTATCGCAATAAACAAGAGGGATTATTGTTTTGAAAACATATTTGCGACTTTTACAACTGTCAAAGTATTTGATAGCTGAGACTCTTTGATGATTACACCAAACTCTTCGAGGCGAATAATAAAATCAATCAGCTCAACCGAATCCATAGCCAAGTCTGTAATCAGGCTATCATTAGGTTTAATATGACTAACTGGTGTACCATTTACCTCATAGATAATATTTGTCACAATTGCTAGTGCTTCTTCTGGAATCCTCTCCTCTTTCATAGATTACTCACCAAATCGCTATTGGGTTCCAGATTGTCTAGCTCTTCTTCTGACTTCTGGTTAAAAGAGTTAGCCAGATGCTTTAGATCTACGGAATGCCGACTAAACGGATCAATAGTTCTGTTAGTGGTATAGAGCGCTGTTTGGTTCACGCTCACATCAAATTTAAATCCATCGGATGCTCGTTTAAGCGACGGGAGTCCTGTTTTGTTGGCTCCTGCCCCTTGTGGTGACGAGGTGTTGTTCATCTTTTCTGCCAGTCCCTGGGACACTCTATGGCCTACACTCTCATTACGTGCCAGAGATTGATCATTCAGTGTCTCGAATTTTCTTACTAACTGCTGCACTGCGTTATTGGTACGACCGACAATTCTTGTCAGGTTGACAGGTTCCATCACTGTCGGCTGCAATACTTGTTCAGGTTTTGAAAGCTCTTCGGTTGTTAAACCTGATAACTTATTCTGAAGTGCATTTTGCGAGTTCACAGAATTATCAGTCTCCGTCAGAAGAGCAGATAATGCTTGTGTGACTTGTGTCGCGGCATGCTGTAAATTTTTACCTGAATCAACCGGAACTAGAGGTGCTGACTGCTCAGCAGGTATCACGTTTACATTTTCCTCAAGCTGTGCCATTTTTTGTGCAACCACGGTGGTTTCGACTTGTCCCATGACTGGCTTAGGCAAACTGTCAATAACACTGGAGAATTGCGGAGCAGGCATTAACACAAGCTCCTCAGTAGCATGGTATATCTGCGGGGAAGCCAGTGTTTCGGTGAGAGAGGGTATGGGAAGAGAGGTTTGGGAAAGATTGTTTTTCACAACACTATCTACATGATCACTAAATTTATCCTTTCCGCCATTCTGAGCACGCCCCCAGTATAAATCCATAAATTTCTCAACCAGCCGCGCTTTCTCATTACCCAGTTGCTCATCCGGCGTATTCAATAAAGCAATACCGAAATCGATATCCGATGCAGGGGTACGCTCAGGAACATTTCCGTTAACTGTCGAGGTTCCATTGCCCCCATTCGCCGTATTATTAATGGTTATAGGCCCGTTTCCATTTCCGGCAGGAATGGTAATTCCCGTATGCCCCATATCAGGCTGTTGTAATCCAGGCGGTAATGAAGAATTATTCTGCGGTATATTCCTCAATGGAGATTCATCTGAGGGCTGATTCACCTGAGCCGCGTCATGATGCTTCAGAACTTTAGATAATGCCGAGCAAGTATTTTTGAAATGGGTTCCACTGCATATGATAGTTGCCCATGTTTGATCCGGTTTGCTGAGCTCTTTAATTTGGGCATTAAGGATCTCGTAACAAGCCATAACATCGGGTGTAAAAATATCCTCATCGGTAATTAATTTATGATTTGTTGTATGGTGGTATTCCCATGCATTGCGACAATGTTGGGTATATTCATCAACATGTCTTCTAAGCGCTGTTTCACCATACTTTTGGAATAGAAAACTGAGTTCTGATGTAACTTTTGCATCCTTAGTAAATTTACTATCTGCTTTAGCAAACTCACGAAAAACCTTCTCAAATTTAGGAATATCTTCTGGTTGAGCATCTTTATAGATAATACCCAGCATATTTCTTATCGCCTCACCCTTCCAGTCTGGGTGCGTCTCTGACAAAACATCGGGTAACCCATGCAAGGCCATCTCATCGAATAGTTTATCTGCCCGACTTGTTTGACTTGGTAGTTTTATAAATTCCTGCGCCGCATTCTGAATGCCAATATTATCAACGGAGGAGAAAAATTCACTCTGCGAAAATTTAGCAGATTTGTTACTTGCTACAGGCTTATTTAATAGCTGGCTGATATTATTTCTCAGCGCAGAAGTTATTGCTGCCATAATTTAATCCTTTTTAATTATTCCCATTATACTTAAACACCACAAAAAACCGAACAAACTATTCGCTTCCAGAGACTTCGTGAATCAGTACCGTCATCACTTTCAATTTCATAATCATTTTGATTATTCACGTCATTTAAATTATTAGTATTATTTAAATAAACACTATCAAAGGTCTCTGTTATTGATTCAGCAGCAATCTGCATTTTTGGATCAATATTAATAGTTACACCTAGTGCGCCGCAGCTGTTTTTAAAATGCAAACCATTACATACTATCTCTCCCCATATTTGATTGGGCAGGGTTAATTGGTTAATAAGGCTGAAAAGTGCTCGATAACAAACTTCAGCATCAGGTTTAAAAATCACATCATCTTTCGGATTCGTTGTATGCCCTGGATTATAGTAATGCCATACTTTACGGCAGCATTCTGTATAAGTTTCAACATGCCTGTATAGCGCAGTTTTACCATACTTATGCAATAAAAAACTGATATCCTTTCCTAAACCCGGCTCTTTATCACTATTATGTTGTACTCTTTCCAGCATGGAAAAACTCTTTTTCAGGCGAGCTCTATCTTCAGGAAGAACATCCTGGGAGATAATGCCCAGCAAATTTCTTGCTTGTTCAGATGGCCAGTCTAGTGGTTTTTGTTTAACCGAAAGAGGAAGGTCTTTACAGGCAATCGCATTATACATAGCGTCCTCGATAGCAGACGTACCCGGTTCCAGAATAAAAGCCTGGAAAGGATCTCGTGTATTCAAATTTGAAAACACATTTCTAAGATTCAAGTTATAGGATACTGATGGCTGTGCACCTACTGAAGATGAGGGTGATTCTACAACTACATTATTTTGACCACCGACAACCGCACGAAGATTAGCCGCGACGGAATCGCGGGAAGTAGAACTCTCTTGTGGGCTTTGGTGCATATTTCGCTGTGCTGGACTGATGCTTGCATTAGCAATATTATTACGCACTGGATTCATATTCGAATAGTCAGGATAAACCCCTGATCCAAATCGGCGCGAACGCTCTAAATCTGATTGGATATTTATAGTGGAATCGTAGGGCAAACTTTTGCTATACATATATAACCCTTTTATAAGAAATAAAATTAACACACTCAACAGAACAATTAACATCAAAATAATATTATTATCATTTGTTATGAACATTAACTCTCTAATAAAAATAAAACAATGAGTTTATATTTGCACTGAGAATTACATATTAGCTTAATGATTTAAGCACGTCCCTGGCACTATCAGCCAGTGTACTGATTGCGGAGCTCAATATTTTATTCAATGTATCAAAGTTATTATTTGCCTGACTATAACGCTGAGCAAAAGACTGCATATTGCTTTGAAAAGCGTTCCCGGCAGCATTGAATGTAGCCAGCCACGCCTGATAACTGGCTGTCGATACTTTGCCGTTTTTTATTCCTGAGGGATAGGTCCCGGATACAGAATTATACTGATCCATATTGAAGCTAATTTTCCCATTACTATCCACTTTAAATGCCGGTTCTAGTGTGATAGTCATGCGCCTTTTTTCATCATCCGTCATCGAACCCCAGCCATCAACACTGCCCAGTTCGTTATTTAGCCTGTCGACGTCTTTTTGAAATGCATCGTAGCCTGCCTGCATTTTACTGATATCAAATGAAACATTATTACCATCATCGCCAGTCGATACCGCTTCGGATGAAGCCTTCTGAACATTTTCATTAAATGACTCATACATCTCCGTATATTTCTGCATTAAGTCAGCATAAAAATCGACATAATCTTTTTTAACGTCACCAATGAACATAGCGAGTCTGAGCCATATTTCTGCATAGCTCGTTCCAGTAGTGATTTCACCATTAGTGGCAAACTCGTTTTCCAGCGAGGAGGTTGATGCTACAAATTTCTCGGATGCAGATTTTCTGTAAAGTCTTTGATTGCGGATTTCATTTCGAATATCACCAAGCGCTTCAGCAGTATCATTTTCCCTCTTTTTTTGACTTTCCAGATAATCTCTCTCTCCGAAATCTGGAGACTTCATTTCCCGAAGGTTATGAGTAATATTTAGCACATTATCATTTCTAATGTATGATGTGTCTTCGTTAAAACCATGCCTTTTAAATATCTGCTCAATACTCTTGATGTCACAGGTGGATTTAGAAAAAGTTAATACTTGAGCAATATCCTTAAGAAGACTTTCACATTTATCCAGAGAAGGGGCTTTATTGTCATTTATACGTTCCGGTGACTTTTTAGAGTCTATATTATAAAAAGATGTAGAAGATTCATATATTGATTCTTTTTGTATTACTTCAGCCATTTAACAGTCCTTATTATATAAAGCCAGATATATCATCTGGCTTTAATTAAAAATCAACGTATCCGGTCAGCAATAGATGACAAAGCACTGTTTTTGCTATTGAGCATACTTTCAAGCGCTTGATTCAATGCAGCCTTAGATTCCGCAGATTTTTTCGCTGCCTGTTGATGTGTATTGGCTATTTCATTATTGACCGTCTGGTCAGCACGCGCCAATTCCGCCTGCTTGGTCTCATTTGCTGCTTCGACATTGAATGCGCCATCAATAATTTTCTGGCTGGAATTAATGGCAGCATTGCTGTAGTCAGACGTCACACGAGTCCGGCTGGTCTTCAGTTGTATTTCGTTATGATCATGCCGTTTGGTCCCACCAAAACCTGTTATTGGCGACGTGCCGGTGCCGATTTTTCCGGACGCATTTTCATCAAATGGTTTGCCTTTGTGCAACATTTTATCTGTGGATGAAGACATCGCAGACTGGTGAATACCGTTCGAGCCTTCAGTCTTAACAGCTGAAGAAAGGTTATTACTGATTGATTTTGATTCTGTCCTCAACGCGCCCATGGTTCGTGCAGTAGTTACTCCCTGTCCTATCAGCCCTATTGAACCGGAGGTAATCGCCCCTGTCATACGCTGTCTTTCGGCATCAATTCCCTTATTCCCGGAGCGTTCAGCTGCGTCAACGGCACGCAAACTCGACTTGGCGGAAGATTTCGAAAATTCAGCTTCTTGTTTTGCCAGGGTAACCGTCAGCAAGTTATTCAGCTCAACCATCTTCAAATCACCCATCATATTAATGAACTGCCGTCCTGCTGCATCAGGAGCGGTGATATCTGTTCCGCCTGCTACCGGTGTCCCGGCATTCATTGTATCAGCAGCGGGCACGGTTGATGGTGAAGGAACCTGCAATACCTTATTCTCATTAGCAGCACTACCGGTTGGTTGCAGCGGGCCGGTTTGAGTATTAAATACCGTGGCTGCCGAAGCCGCAGCTCGTTCTAATTTATTAATATCACTCCCCTTCATCGTAGAGATTAAATTCATTAATTCGCTCTTCTGTTCTGAATCAATTTTTTCCCGGCCAACAGGAGGAGTTAACAAAGAAGGCCGCATATCAAGATTGACCATCACACTTTGCCCCTGAAGAATAGCAGCCATCATTCCAGGTTGTATCGCTAAGGCGACAAATGCCTGCACATTATTAGCTGCAGGTGAGCGAAGATCATTATCCTCGGCTACCCGTCCAACATGATTAGTTTGGGCCTGCTGAATAGCATAATTATGGCTATCGGAAATAGCGATATTATTCATAATATTATATTCCTATCTATATAGTGTGTGAGAAACTTATCCTGCAATAGTGCTCATTTTTTTGGTAATATATTGCCCGGCTTGCATATTATTTTCAGCAATTGATGATATATTTTTAACAATTGAGTTAGTTGATTCAATTCGTGTTTTAAAAGAATCTACAGCACGCTCCAACATTTCATTAAGAAGTTCTTGCAGCGCAATATTATTTAATAAACCAGCTTTGGCTTTAGCCGCATCCACTTTCATATCTGCGGTGATAATATTTCCTGCCGTCTGGATTGCTGTATTTCCCATGCTGGCAGCGGACAAAGCCATTTCAGAACGAACACCCACTTGTGCTATTTTGGCTTCCTGCAAGCCCATGGAACGGCCCACCCCCTGCCCGATACGCTTAAGCACATCACCGACAATGTTGTTCATGGCCTTATCCATTACATTAGAGCCGATTTTTTTGGCAACCACACCGGATAATTTACTTGCAACACTTCCGGCAACGACCACCGCAGCAACCATTATCATCGCTGCTGCTATCGCCCCCATAATTTGTCCAATCATCTGTGCGGTAGATTTATCAACACCAAAGGATTCCAGTATCTTAGCGTATACGCTACCAAGTAGTTCCATCAGCGGTTGAACAATAGCATCCATGAGTGGTTTCATCGCCTGACTCATAAACGAAACCCCATTTACCGCCTGATTAATTTCATCTCCTATTGCCAGCGCCAAACCAACTGCCGCAAATGCCAGAGAAGCACCACCAGTAAAGATCGCTGCGGCAAAGCTCACTGCTGTAATCACCCAGCCTAGAATTTTGCCTATGCATCCCATAACTTTTTGCATTTCTTCAGATTTACGCACACTCTCTTCATACTCTTGTGCTTTTTTCTCCGATTCTTTTGCTGCGGCCTCTGATAGCTTATTTTTAAGTTCAGCTGCTGCTTTAAGGTCATTGCTGGCACTCTGATCGATCAGCTGAGACATCAGAGCAATGAGAAACGTCAAGCTTTTCGATTGCTGGTCATTCTGTTTACGATTATTTTCAATTATTGCCTGCTGTTGTACAGACGTGGAGTTTGTTAATGCCCGAGATTGCTCTAATGTTTTATCCAAGGCTTGTCTGGAAATGTGTTCAGCCTTGCTCGCGGGATTTAAGCTATCTTTAGTGTGTTGATTAAATGCCTGTGTTTTTTTATCAACCTCGGCTTGAGCGGCTCTAACCGTTTTTCTTGCATCGTCGATTTGTTGATTTAACTCAGGTGAAATCGGGTCTTGATCATGAGCCTGGGCTTCTAATTTGGCCAGTTCTGACTGCGCATTTTTAAGGTCAGACTCCGCGGACTTAGCCTCTTTCTCAAGTCGAGTAGATTCTCCCTGAACGTGTTTTAACGCATCGGAATCATTCGCCCACTGCTCCCCCAAAGACTCTAATGTTTCTGCAAGTTCCGAATAGCTATTCTCAGCACCTGCCATGCTGGCATTATAAGTTTTAAGTTGAGTCAGTTGATTGTGTAGTGAGCTATCTGATGTTAATTGATTTATTTTCCCAAGTAATGCCAGCATTCGAGCTGAAGCATCCATCGTTTTATTATCAGTTTCAATATTCGGTTCAGTTAATAAAGGCATTTCCTGACGGGGTATATTAATAGCATCACCGTTACCACTTATAGCATTGCGAGTGTTTTCCAGAACGCTAATAAGTTGTTTAGGCTGTAATATCTGTAAAGCACCTTTAACACTGTCTAACTGAGGATGAATCTTTATCGCGGGGTTGGAAAATCGTTTTGCCTGTTCGCTTTGTTTCTTTAACTGTTGCTGATTAATATCAAACACAGCTTTATAGTTATCAATAGAATCAAAGTTATCAATGCGAATACTCATTCATATATCCTCTTTTGTTTCTTCAGTAGGCGTACTATCTACCTCTTCACTATTTATTTCTTTAAGAGCTAAAAGATAGGTGCTGGCCCGTTGATTTAATGCTTCATCGCTACATCTGCTTGCAACAATTTCAAAACACTTACGAGCCTGTACAGCACGACGCTGCATTAAATTGCATTGCCCTGCATAAAACATAGGGCGATAATCATCTTTCGAAAGTGAGTAAGCTAAAGCATAGAAATCGATAGCTTTTTGATAATCCTTTTTAAGTTGATAAACTGCAGCCAGGCCCATTGCGTATTCAGGATTATAGAAATCATAAATACAGAGGAACCTAAATAAAGATTCAGCGTCATTAAGTTTGCCATGATGGTAAAAATCATAAGCTAATTTATACACATCATTCATTGTGTCGTTCGATACACTATTCACATCTTTTAAGGTTGCACCGCTCTGAATCGCTTCAAGCAAATCGTCAGAGTATTGCAAAATAACGTCCTCATTATTAAATTGCTCCTCATCGTTATTTGAAAATTTTTCTTTCTGTTGATTATCCATTCTTACCTCTTACATTATTCATTGAAATACTAAAAATTTTTACTAACTTGAATGCAGACAGTAAAGAATGTAAAAATCATACTGACTGGTTACAATAATTAATACAAAAAAAACGTACTATCCTAATTATGCTTCTCACTTATCGTTGTTTGATTGCTGTCATCGTCAGATATTATTGTCTGCTCCATCCCCGCAGTTTCTACTTGACGTAGCCAGATAAGAATATTCATCACTTTCATAAGTGACTCATCATTAAGAGAAATAAAGCTATACTGTTTGTAAGTTTTATAGATTCTTCTGGTCAAAGCAATATCCCGGACAACAGGAATACCTATTTTTTCAGCATAGGTTATTGCAGCTCTGGCTTTCTGATGAGTTGAACGAAAAGCGATAAACGGTAAAGAGGCAACTTCTGGATTAAAATAAATTGCAATCGCAATATGTATCGGATTTGCCATCACAACCTCAGAGTTTCTAATAGCAGACATTTCTTCTCCAGAAAGAATCTCCTGATGAATACGTTTCCGTGCGCCTTTAATTTCAGGGTTGCCATCATTCTCTTTTCTTTCTCGTTTAACTTCATGCTTATCCATTTTAAGATCTTTAAAATGAAGATAATATTCAGCCATAAAATCTGCAATCAATATGATCAGTGCACAAAGCATAAAAGTAATCACTGCATTGAAAGCAAGCGTTAACCACTGAGTAATCAACTCATTCAAATCACCATGTACAACCGCCAAAGCTTGCTTGAAATCGTTCTTAATTAAAATGTAACTTGTGACGAAAAAAATGATTAAATAGAGTATTGATTTTATTAATTCTTTAACTGTTCGTATGTTGAATATTTTTTTTATACCTTCCACAGGGTTTAACGCTTTAAAATTCAACTTAATAGCTTCAGTAGCAATTGAGAAACGCGTTTGCAGCAAAGTCATGGAAATACCTGCAATACTAATAATTATTATTATTGAAAACACCATAATGAAAAATACTCGTGTTAACTCTAGCAAAAAATCACTAATACTGATTTTTGAGTTATGCTGCATTACTGTTGAATAGAATATAATGAAATCTTTAAAACTTAAAAAATGAACGATGAAATAAATGCCTACCAGTAAAGAAACTGTCGTTGTCAGGTCTTTACTTTTAAATGTCTGACCTTTCTTTGCTGAATCCTTTCGTCGCTTGTCTGTGGGTTTTTCTGTTTTCTCTGCCATGAGAATTCTGTCCAGTTAAGAGATGAAATTATTTAATGAAATAATTGAAAAAATTTGCAAGGGTTTATCAAACAAAGAGTGAAAGCCATATATTAAGAAAACAATAAATGCAATGAAGCTTTTCACTGTCAGTGATAGCGAAAATGGATTTAGCTGTGGACAATACCGTGCAAAGATACCCAACAAGACTTCTGCAATCATCATAACAATCAGTACTGGTGCAGCCAGCATGATGCTATTTTTAACCATAATCATCAGAAAAAAACCTAATTCTTGCCAATGAAAACTCAGTAAATCACCGCCACGAGGGAACAGTTTATAGCTTTCAATCATCGACTCTAAAATAAATTGAACACCATTACTGACGAAAAATAGCGCTCCAAAAGCGAAATTCATGAATCCCGAAAGAATAGAGCTCTGTCCGCCATTTACAGGATCAATACTATCGCTTAGTGTTGCACCTCTTTGATTATCAAGTAACTCTCCAACACTGATTGCAATCCAGAAAGGAACACATAGTGTCAGCGCCAGAAAAAGTCCGACAACAAATTCTTGCACTAATAAAATAAACCAACCCTGTTCAGGAGAAACAACCTCCTGAAAACATGGCCACAGACCAATAATTGTTAGGGAAATAAGTATGTTTTTTATTATCAGACCTGATAATACACGCTCACCCAATACCGGCAGCATATAAAATATGACTGCCAGGCGAGCATAAGCCATTACAAAAATAACCACATTACTTTGAAAATTTAGATAATGAATGACAAACAACATAAACTCACCATATTAATGAAACGCCATTGTCATAGCCATTGTCGCAAAATTCATCATTTCTGCCGAAAACCAATCAATTAGCATAAATATGCTGGCGAAAACAGCGAGCATTTTTAGGCCAAAAGGTAATGTCTGCTCTTGTATTTGCATAACAGTTTGAAACAGACCGACAACAACACCTACAATTGTGGCAAATGCAATGGGTACAGCGATGAGTTTTAATACCACAATTAATGCTGAGTTACCTATAAATAGAATATTATTCATGTTGTCATTAGATCCGTATACTGTGCAATCAATCCTTTGGTGAGTAAACTCCATCCATTCATAGAAACAAATAAAATAAGTTTTATGGGAATTGATATTGTAACAGGACTCATCATCATCATCCCTAAAGCCAGAAGTATACTGGATACCACCATATCAATAACAACAAATGGGACATAAAGATAAAAAGCAATTTTAAAAGCACTTTGTATTTCGCTAAGAGCATAAGCAGGCATTAGCGTCATTAAAGACAATGAGCTTAACTCATGATCGTCAATAGTTAGTTCATGACCCTCAGTTTCTTTCTGTTGCACCTTATTAAAGAAACGAATAAGTTCATGATCTGAATACTGAACAAGGTATTCCCGATAACTATCAAGCCCATTATCCATTAACTGTGTAATTGATGTGCTATTGTTAAAATCAATATTATTTTGCTCTATATAACTTGATATTTTCTGGCATACTGGCATCATCACAAAAGCCGTTAAGATCAAAGCAATTCCATTGAGTGTTATCGTAGAAGGAACCTGCTGAATACCCAAGGCATTACGCACCATTATCAATACAATTGAAAATTTAATGAAGCAAGTTCCTCCTGCAATAATAAACGGAAGTAATGTAAAAAAAGATAACAAAGCAATTAGAGATATATCATTGTTCAACATCGGAGATACTCATTTTATTTTCCAGCCGCATATTAATTTGATTAACTTCAACGGCTAAACCGCCACCCTCCAGTGCGACAAGCTCACCCAATGCAAAAAACTTCCTATTCAGATAAATTTTTATTCTCTGCTCTGCATTCATACTTACAGGAAGAGTACTGCCAATATTAATATCATTCAGTTGTTCCAATGTAATGGTGTTATTGTCTAAAACAAACTCTATATCCACTGGTAATTTAGTCCAGTCTAATAAATGTTCTTCCTCTGCTTGTTCAGATGATTGACTATCAAAAATAAAATTTTCCACTATAACCTCATCATTCCCTTGATAACTGAAACTAAATAAATTGCATTGCTCAATTGCTAAACAAAACGATCGTTGTCTGATAACGAGCAAATCACCCGGTACAAGATCGACCAATACGTATAATGCAGCCTGACTTATTCCTAATACATAGCGTAAATTTAATGGTAACTGTGATAGATTAATACCTGAGCTAGAATCCTCAATAGAATGACTTGGCCAATTAAGACATAATATAGAACAAGGTTCCGCAGTGAGAGATAATAGTCTGGCTGGCATAGGTTGTACCGGCTGACTTATATTCTCAACAGCCCATATTATATTTTCCACCAAAAAGCTTAACTGCAATGAGTTTAGCCAACGGATTAAATAATCTGACGGAACCTCTTGCCAGGGAATTTCCGGTAAATGACTATTCATCTTTTCTAGCCAGAGATCAATACTAAAAAATGCAGTAGCCTGCTGGTTATTTTCATTTCTTAACTGTAATTGCAAATACCGCGACTCAGTTTGAGTCTCAATAATCTCACGGCCCGGAAAATCATGACGTGCACGTTCAAGAATCAAAAACTGTGAATCACTCATACGTAACTGGGAACGCAAGCTCATTCTTGCTCCTCTTCCTGGTTCTCTTGACTATGTCGCCGCTCAGACTCTTCGTCATTGTGTTGCGGGTTCAATAATTCCGTAGAGAAACCATTCAAATAACTGACTTGTCTTGATAGTGTCTCCGCTACACGGGAATCTGATGGAAGTAAACTCAGATGCCTGGAAAGGGCTAGATCCATAGGCATAGAGACTTTAACTGAATGTTCTCCAGCCCAGCGTAAAAATGGATAATTGATATTAGCTAATTGTTTATTTGCAGCTGTGCTATCACCTATTGCTCCCATATGCACTGGTAATATATGTTCAGCCTGCAATTTTCGTTGCTGAAAATATTGGCGTGGTAACTCTTGACGAAGCGGTATGCCATCATTTTTCAATTGACCAAGGAATGCATGAATTTTCATAGTTTCAGTGTTTTGTTCTCTGATATCATCCTCCCCTTTATGAGTTATCTTTCCCGAGGAATTCACGGCCATGGTTTTTACTGGAGCAAGACGTGAATTAGATAATAATTTTTCCGTTGTCAGACTGGCAACATTTCCATTTATTTTTGACGTATTAAAAAAAATAGCTTGATGTTTTTCTCTGCTTTGCTGTATTTCATATAGTTTTGTATTTTGGATCCTAATTCGATTATCTCTGGCGACAGATGGACTATTTTTATCATCTGGTGAAGAATGATTACGATATAACTCAGGAAAAAAACTGAACATCCTGATATCAATATCTTCCCCATGTCCGTTTTTTTTATCTTTTTTTTCTTTACTGATACAATCTAAAAGATTATTTTCCGCCTGATTATTTTCACTATCAGTAGAAAGTAATGATCTTATTTCATAGTTTTTTTCTATCATAAACAACCACCTCCTGGATTTCATTTTCAGAATTGTTATCGCAACGTAAAAAATAATCACGTTGTTTTTTCTCTAGATATCGAGTTAATTTGTAATGCCTTTTATCTAACAACTGTATCGCTGAACGATAGGTCACAAGTGCGTGCTGATGTTTATACTTCTCATCTTCAAGTTGTGTTACTTTATGAATAATCATCTGCAGATGTATAAGCAACGATCCCTGATGCCTTATTCCTTTATAAATATCTATACGTTCTAATAGTCCAGAAGGTGTAAGTAATTTGATTTGCTGATTTACGTATTGTTGTTCCTGTTGATGTTTTTTAATTTCTTCTTCTATCAGAGTAATTTTTCTTTCTGTAAAAGTGATATCTTTCTTTAAAATATCTTGTTTGCGTTCTAACAGTGAAATGAACTGTTTTCCATTACGCCATGCATCCATAAAGGTTATCCAGACAAGAGTGCATATCAGAGTATTCGTTCATATTCTGTTTAAGAAAAGATTCCATAGGTTCTTTCTTATCAAAAGCGAGGTCATTATCTGGATTCTCACCACGTCGATACTCTCCTAAGTCAAGATACAGCTGCATCTCTTTCTGGCGTACTAAAAGATCTCTGAAACGTAGTGCTGTTTTTTGATGATTCGTTTCCGTTACTTTTTGAAATACACGACTGACACTTTGCAGAATATCAATCGCAGGAAAATGTCCCCGAGATGCAAGTTTTTGACTTAAATAGATATGTCCATCCAAAATAGAACGTACTTCATCTCCGATAACATCTGATTCATCTTCATTTTCAATTAATACCGTATAAAAGGCGGTAATGGAACCATTAACAAATCGTCCCGGTCGTTCCAGCAACTTAGGTAAGGCTTCAAAAACAGATGCGGGATATCCTCGGCGTGCAGGTAACTCTCCCATACTTAATGCTACATCCCGCAACGCTCTGGCATAACGTGTAATTGAGTCAATAAATAGCAATACGTTTTTGCCCTGCCCACTAAAATATTCTGCAATGGTCGATGCAACCTGTGCCGCATTGCAACGTTCAACACAGGAACGGTCTGATGTTGCATAGATCAGTACCACTTGAGATCGTCTGGAAGACTGGCGTAACTCTTCGACAAATTCTGTCACTTCTCTACCACGTTCCCCAATTAAACCAATAACATAAATATCTGCTTCAGAATGCTCAACTATCATGTTCATTAATGATGTTTTACCGCAACCTGCTGCAGCAAATATTCCCATTCGCTGCCCCTGCCCACAGGTTAACAACGCGTCAATAGATCTGATTCCCGTAGTTAAAGGATTTGTTATCGGTTTACGCTGAGTAAAATCACGCGGTGAGCCAGTCACTTCCCGACTCGTTTCAGTTTTTATTATTGCAGATAAATTATTATCCAGACGACCACGAATCGTACCTGTTGCATCAATGATCGACCCGGCCATATCACTACTGACCTCGATTCGAAAAGGCCGTCCTGTTGGTAATAGTACATTATCTCGTGAAAAACCTTGGTTATCATTAAGTAAACTTAACAGGGTATATTCTCTGTTGAAGCCGATAACCTGCGCAATACCAATCACCTCGGGCTCAAGAATAGAACGTTGAATTTCACAAACCTCACCGATTTTCGTCCCGGGTAGATGAGCCTCAATGATATTCCCTTGAATTCGTAAGGGATGTGCGAGATGAACAAAACAATGCTCAGCCATGCTATAGCTCCCTCTTCAGACTAAAACCATGCGATAATCTTGCAAAATAGTAAGATAATGGTCGAGGAATATCAAAAATGACTCCGGTGATTCTAAATACTCTTCTTTCACTTGTGCACGTAATTCAAGATGTCCTTCGACTGGATATAAACAAGGTTGACCACAATAAAAAACCTCCTCATTGTAGTTAAACATAATAGGAAACAGATTGGCGCTAGAGTAAGATAGAGTAGAAATATTATAATCACATAATTTCGCCCATACCCATACTTGATCATCATCATTTTTTATATGAATAGTTGGTATGTCATCCTTCATATTTAAAGAAATAGTCGAATGATTACTCAAATTTTTATCAATAATATTATCGAGTCCAACATTGGTTAGCATTGCCGATAAAAGAGAAACTAAATCATATTTCATACATACCTCATTTTATTTATCAAGTGAACCAATAACATCAACTTTTATTCCTGAAGAAATCTCGCCAAATGAGAGTACTTCCATTTCAGGATAAGTTCCTTCAACTATTTTCTTAACAAAACGTCGAATATCAAGTGATACCATCAAAATAATATCTCGTGCATCCATACCATTAATACTCAATGTAGCTTCTATTCGCCTGATGATATTTTCTGTTTCAGGTGGTGCAAGATTAATAAATGTCCCATTAGATGTCTGACGAATCCCTGAGCGGATTTCACTTTCCATTTCATGAGACATTACTAACGTTCTAATTATTCCTTTTGCCGAGAACCGGTTAGAAATATAGCGTGCTAATACACCTCGAACATGTTCAACCAGCATAATAGGATCTTTCTCTTTTGGAGCCCATTGAACTAAAGCTTCAAGTATGAGTCGCATGTTTCTAATAGATATTCGTTCTTGAAGTAATCGTTGGAAAACTTCAGTAATACGTTGCACAGTATTACTACGATAACATTCCTTAAGTAACTCAGGGTATTTTTTTTCAAGATCGTCTAACAATGTTTTAGTTTCTTGAATACCAAAAAACTCTGAAATATTATGTACCAATAACGTTGAAACACAGGCATAAAATTCACCTATAGCATCTCGAGTATAAAACCCTAACTGATGAGCTTTATCATTCATATTCTCCGGTAACCAGTAAGTATCTCCTTGCGGGGTATCAATAACCTGTACAGCAGGTTCAAGGATCTGAAATTCCTCACCTCTCATTAATATTTTACACATACCCGGAATAACCTGATATGTAGCTACCTGTATTTCATTAATTGCTACAACCAACTTGTCATGTTCGACGTTATTATCATAGTGTATTACTACATCAGGTAATCTGACACCGTATTCAATAAAGAAATTTCGTTTTAACAATGATGCCAGATTATGTTTTTCAAAATAAGACTCACAACCTTTCCATGCAGTAATAATCAACGGGATCGTTTCAGGGATATAGTGCCCATCGATCATCACAGGTTTATTTTTTACCTCACCATCCTCATTTCCTAATGTCACATCACGGTTAGAATCAGCGCCTTTCTTTTCATTTCGTTTTTGTTTTATGAATATTGCCAGTAATAGCACTGCCAGCAAAATAAATATGGGCAATGGGAAACCAGGCAATAACCCTAGAGCAATAGCAAGAACTGCCGTGACCACGAGAATAAATTTATTCGAAAATAAATCCTGAATTATTTTCGCACCAAGATTATCATTTTCATTATTATTAACTCGTGTAACAATTAACCCACCACTAATTGATACAAGAAGTGCTGGTATCTGAGCAACTAAAGCATCACCAATTGTCAGTAGAGTAAAGACTGACATTGCCTGTGATAAACTCATACCGTGCTGAAAAACCCCTACGGCAATGCCACCAAGCAAGTTAACAAAAATAATGATGATTCCAGCTATTGCATCACCTTTGATGAATTTCATTGCTCCATCAAGTGCGCCATAAAGTTGGCTTTCGGCTTCTAAATCACGCCGTCGCCGCTTAACTTCCGTTTCATCGATGACACCAGCGCGTAAATCAGCATCAATACTCATTTGCTTACCCGGCATTGCATCAAGAGAAAAACGCGCAGCAACTTCTGCAATACGCTCAGAGCCTTTAGTTATTACTATAAATTGAACAATAGTGACAATAAAGAAGATAACAAAACCGACAACTAAGTTATCTGCAATTACAAACTCACCAAAACTTGCAATTATCTCTCCAGCGTCAGCATCTGCCAGTACTAATCTACTGGTACTGATTGAAATTGCCAGACGGAATATAGTACTGATTAATAATATCGATGGAAAGGTTGAAAAATCAAGTATTCTTGTTATATAGAATGAACCAAGAAATATCAACAACGCCATTATTAAATTAAGGCCAATTAAAAAATCAACCAAAAAAGTAGGTAATGGAATAATTAACATCACCACAACCAAAATCATAATTACCAGAATGATAAGCTCTGGCCTGGTTCTTATTTGCGTAATAAAATTCTGCAACATGTCGACCTGAAAAATTGTTTAATAAGCATTGTGAATTGGCTTTCAGATAATATACTCATCTTCACCAGTGAATATTATTTCTTTCTTTTTCATACATTGATAGCATCAACGCAGACATGAAATCTTGAATATAAAAACGACATTCTGGATCAGCATATAAAAAATCAGGTGTAATATTATATATATTACGCAAAACCTGTACAGCTGTTGCTCGTTGTTTAATAATCAAAGAGGACATATATTGAAGACTGAACTCAGACAGTTTCATTTCAAAAGACTTATGATTTATCAAACCGTGCATAAATAAATTAATTATTATATCTTCTTCTATCGGACCATGAGTATCTTTTAACTGCTCATGAAAAGTAAGAGCCGCAAAATTTTCAATTAACGAACTGTCAAGTGTATGTAAAACCCTGGCATCAGATAACTTCGCACTTAATGACCCAAATTCAGAAAAATGTATACCCGGTACATTCGCTTTCATATCCGCGACCAATGCTGCAAGCGTAAAAGATAGTAAACGGGTACGATTATAGCACCCGAACTCATCAATCCAGTCCTGGTATATAAAACTGGCAGGAATATCTAATTCAAGAAAGCGCAAATAACTATTACGTAGCTCTTTTGCTGAAACCGTTCTCGAATTTTGATTATTACTGAACCGCTTAGCCAGATGACCCACGTTTATACCTGAGTTCATTTTTTTACTATCACAAAATTTCTCTAAATCTATTATTGTTTCTTTAATTTTCTTTTTTTGTAATTCCGATAGTTGACGACTTAACAGAAGCTCTCTCAATGCCAGCATAAGATCGCTGTCATTAGGAAAAAGGCTTCTGGCGAAATTTAATAAGTTAGTCACATTTTGTAGTTTATTAATGTTTTTAACAATAAAACCAAGTTTTTCATCTGCTTTATCTTCAAGTATTGACGAACTATAATCGTTTTCCGTACTGTCATTTTTACGTCCGAGTTTACTGAATCGACCGAATGAACTGATTAGGTCAGCCATTTCCTCAGAAGCAAAATTCATTTCTTCCTGTAAATTAATGATTATTGCCTCGCTCGTTTCATTCGTGTTGCGCGCTGCATTGCTTGAAGTATTACGATTCATTGCTGGACGTAAATCAAGACGATTAAAATCGACGGAATTGACAGAACGGATAACCATAACTTACTCCTGATGATTACTTCATTGTATTTCGCAGCATGGAGACTGTTGATTTCAATGTCACATCATCCCCTCCTACGGTTCTACCCAGAACAGGATCATTCGTTTCATATCCTTGCCAGGTCTCGCCGTGTGTCATCAAGCGTGGCTGGATCAAAAATAAACGCACCATTTTCTTATTACTGACATAACTGTAATCAAATAGCCTTCCTAAATATGGGATATCTTTTAATAAAGGTATGCCAAGGTTATGGTGCTCATCCTGGTCACGGCTATAACCTCCCACTAATAAACTATACCCTACAGGTACACGCGCTTCCGTGCTGATTTGAGTATTATGAACCATAGGCAGGTTATCAACATATTCAGTTTTACCATCGACACTCAGCGGTAAACCACCATCCTGAATATTTAAAATCATTTCTATTTCTTGTTGGCGCTGAGCAAAACGGGGCAGTACGCTGATCATTGTTCCATACGTGATCTTCTCTAGAGAAGAGTTACGCTCCCCAACTAACTTCGCATAAAAACTACTGTTATTATCAAATAGCGCAGGTATGTTTTCTTGTGTCAGTATTTCTGGGCGTGATACGATTTGGGCATTTCCTTTTCTGGTCAGTGCACTTACATCAGCTAAAAAATGAACGCTATTTTCAGGTGTTAATGAACTTGTATTAAATGTAACACCTGTATTATTGACTCTGGCAGCTCCCTGCCAGCGTACTCCTAGCTCGTTAACATCATCTTTCGAAATATCAATAATCCATAATGACAGTTGAATCTGTTGCTTAGGAAGATCAATAGCGCTAACAAGATCTTCAACAAAACCGACTTGCCGTGCAGAACCTTGTACTAACAAACTATTAGTGTCAGAGTACGCCACAATATTTATATAGTCCGTAGCTGATTGTCCCGGAATAAAATCTGGCTGCTTGTTTGAACCAGAATTAAAAGCTGGCAAAGCTGGGAAACTACCATTCTGGCTGTTTGACATTGCCTCAAGTGCTGTTCGTGTATCGTTATCAATCGTAATATTAGCCTGTGCTAATTTTCCATTTTTTCCTAAACTATCTCTAGAATTGTTAAGCAACTGGTTTAATACTGTAGCAACACCCGGAATAGTCACGGGTACATCACGCTGGGTATAGGTACGATCATTGACAAACGTATTCTTTAACTTGATGACTCTTATCGTAGTCTCCCCGGTACCAGGTCTGGCATATGTTGCATCAATATATTTTGCAGCAGCTGTAATGAGCTCTACATAAACCGGGGGGCCAGATACATAAAATGAACCAGCCCGTCCATTTGAACGTAATGGAAATCGCGGATCATAGAGTCCTGATGACTGTAGAAAGGCGACCAGTCTATCAAAGGGTGCATATGCCAAACGAACAACACTACTTTGTATTTCACCCGCATCATACATGTAGATTGAACTTCCATCATCATACCAGATAAGCCCAGTTCGGGTGGCTAGTGTTGCAAGTAGTTCCTTCGGTTTACTGAGATCAAAATTACCTGATACCCTTTTTTTTGCTGCTTCAGTGCTGACGATGACAGGTTTATTAAGAGCACCACCCAAGACATAAAATAATTGCTGGACACTATTATTACTCGCAACGTAGAAGTTATCTTCACTCACACTAGATGGAGAGATAATTTCAGATTTGCTATTTCTTGAACTATTACTAAAAAGTTCTGCTGAACTGTTGTAACAAATAAAGAAACTGAACAAAAAAAGCACAACTCTATGATATTTTTGTTTCTTTAACTGCTTATTCATGAAGCAAGCCTTCCAATTTTTTAAATTCCCTCGGAGTAATTCCAAAGATTGATTTTATCTCACTTGAGAAATGAGACGATGATGAATATCCATTATTACCTGCAATTGTCGCGATAGACTTATCCTTTTCAATAAGTTGTAGTGCACTATAAGCTGCCCGCCACATGCGTAATTGTTTTTTCGGTCCACAAGTAAATGCACTATGACACAATTTTCTAAAATAAGATTCAGAAACCCCATACACTTTGCAAGCGTTATAAAGTTTATAAGTATCACTATCGTTATCGTCATTAAAAACCTGTGATAATAAGAAATAGGATATCCAGTAACTTTCCATATTACGTATGAATGTGAATATATTTTGTAAACACTGTTTTTGTGGGTAAATAATGCCACCAATGAGTATATCCATTAAACGATCATTATGATTTTCCAGTAACAATAATACACTTTGTTCATTCTCTATCAATTCTTTGCTATGAGACCTATTTTCTTCATAAGCACTAGTCATTTTTTTTATACTTGACTCACATTGCTTAGTTTGATAATCGAGAAAACAAAACAAGGTTGATATTTGTGACAATGGGAATTTTTCAACCGTCCACTGGTTGATGAACCTCACCTTTAAATTATCCTTTGATGCCAATAGCACAGTACTATTTATAATATTTTCGCTTCCGCTATTCTCTACAGATACATTTAGCATTGATTTTTCATTCATCGGCCTGGCCAGTAATAGCTCATTGTTGATCTGTAGAGTATCATCAACGATTTTATCCGTGATGGGGACTAATAATCTATCATATCCCTTCATATCTGAACGATAGTATCCAGAACAGTTCATCAATGTTTTTTTCATAGAACCTCGATCTAATGTTAAAATCATAAGACAGAACAACCAATGACAAAATTATAAGAAACTACAAACATATCAAATTTTGAATGTTCATATAGATAGTAATTTAATACAACTATTGTTCTTTTGTTTAACAGGTGTTTTCCAACAAATCTAACAGAAAAATACTTGAGGTCAATTCACTTAGACAAAATTCAACAATATATAAAAAATATAAATAATAAATCAAAAAAAAATCAATTTAACATTATTGAAAAATCATTATAAACCATCTATAGTTTATTCGTTCTTATATATTAATATTTTTTTTGGGATTCATATATCAATATGATTAAAGTGCTACTCCCAACAATAACGATTTTTATTTAATAACAGCATTGAAAAAACATATTCACCATGAGTCTGGACATGGTTGATTTTTAACAGCCTATTGAAAATGTATTCTGGTACCATTAGTTTTCATCATGCTATATCTCCACTTGAGAGATTTTGGTTCCATATCTACATACAACACTGACAAGAAGCAATATGTATTATGATAAACGAAGAGCTAGATAAAAATTATTCACTGAAGGTATTGTTCGGGCCTATGTTTGGCTGCGAACTTCATCTACCTGCAAATGATTATTTCCTTATCATTAATCCTGCCTTGAATTTGCAGGAAAAAAAATCAGAATTAGTATCAAGCAATGAAAACGTACATGCTGCATATTATTCAGTCAATACACTTTATATTCCTTGTGATCTTCGTTCACCTAATATTTTACTATGCTTATCTGAACATTACCAAGATGAAAATGGCTTTTACTTCAATATTGAAATTCATGATGAAGAGGGCCATAACTACAAATCCACTTTTAGAGAAAATGAAATTTTTGTCCATGAGCATATCCGATTAGCTGTTAAAAAAAGTGATGATGAGTGGTCTGACGATATTAAATGTTTTCGTGCACTACCGCTCATTACTTCAACGGAGAATGATACTCCCTCCCCAAAAACAAAAAAAAATCGGTTGATTGCTATTTCCGTTGTACTAGTATTGAGTATGGCTTTCTTATTCCTGAGTATTTTTTTCTACTCTAAAACATCTACTAATCAAAAAGTGATGACTCTTAGTGAAGGTCTTTCAGGCGCTCCAGCACCATTAGAGGTAGTTAAGGGAAGAGAAAATAAAAATATCTATATACTCGCGCAACAATCTCGTGAGATGGAGTGGGCTAAAGAAGCTATTAATAAAATGCATAAGAAAGACAATTTATTTCTTGTGTTATTAAGTAAAAATAAAAAAGACATCATTGATGAATTATCTCGGATGGGTTATCCCGTTTTACAATTTGATTATAGCTCAGCAGAACATCCTGTTCTTGCAGTTTATCGTACTTTGACTCATCAGGAAGAGATTGATTTAATTAAAATAACCCTTCAAAAAATCCCTTACGCTTTGGGTCTGGATTTTATTGTTAAAACTAAAGAACAGCTAGTCAAAGATGCCCGACAAGGTTTGGATAAGCTTAATATTCATTATCGATTGATAAACACTGCAACAGGTTACTCGCTCGTTATTCGTGATGCCTTAAGCGATAACACACTAAATTCACTCTATAATTTTATCAGTAATTTTACTCAACAATGGGGGGATACTGTTATTACATTCCCCATTAATCTTGATGAGAACTGGTTACAAAACAAATCATATTTAGATTCTAAAAATGGTTATTTGTTTCTAAACCCAAGACATTGGTATTTTCCACTCAACAATAAGGATTTTTAAATTATGCCTGATAATACTCCACTCAACTCAACAGGAAATGGTTTTCTGACTGATCTGTCAGGTGGATTCGAGACCGGTGCCCAAAATATGATGGTAGAACTTAATAAAGCGGAAGAAGAGTTAAAAAGAGACCCGTCCAATCCTGCAGTTTTGGCAAATTACCAAGCCAAACTTCAGGAGTATACTCTGTTTCGTAATGCTCAAACGAGCACAGTGAAAGCCTATAAAGATATTGGTGCTGCTATCATCCAAAACTTCCGTTAACTATCATGGTACGGATTTATCCGTACCTGTATCTCTTTAAGGAAACACTATGAACCAAAGCATTGAAGCAATATCCTCACTGACTAAACTAACTACTTACACTCCCCTTGATACTGATAACAGTTCAGTTTCAGTGCATGATAATAATTTTAGTAATGTAGTATCCAGCGCATTTAACAAAATTAGTGAAACGAATACACAATACAAAGACATTATTAATTCTTTAAGTCATTCAAACAATTTCTCCTCCGACCCACAAACGTTATTGAGGTTACAGAGCTATATTGGCGAATATAGTAACTATGTATCACTGGTCAGTACTCTGGCACGTAAGGGTGTGGCGACTATAGAGACTCTGGAAAAATCACAATAATGTTATCAAAAATCGTTTATACCATTGGACTGGTCTTTGCCGTATTTCTTATTTCAGGTTGTAATGATGAAAAAATATTAGATAACTTGACGCAGGAACAAGCCAACCAAGTGCTATCCGTTTTACAACAACATAATATAGCTGCACATAAAAATGGCAATCTCAAAGCTGGCTACACAGTAACAGTCAGTGCAGTAGAAAATACAGCTGCACTTTCTATCATTAATCAGTACCAGCTGCCCTGGGCAGCTGATGTTCAAATTGCTAATGCATTTCCTGATAGCGCATTAGTTTCATCGCCGGGCGCAGAGCAAGCTCGTGTCAGATCACTACAAGAACAAAGGCTTGAACAGTCGCTTCGAATTATCGATCAAGTTGTTAGTGCCCGTGTTCATATCAGTTATCCATACTATACAAGCGATATTTCTGGGAAAAAATCTACCAGTCATATTGGTATTTTAATTTCTTATAAAGGTGAAATTGATAAAAATATTTTTATTTCTCAAATCAAAAACCTGATAAAAAATAGTATTGATGATATACGGTATGAAAATATATCTGTGGTACTATTTAATGCTCCTGTCATTCAATATGCAGCGCCACTTATAATTAACAAGTCAACATCCATTTTTTGGTTTATTTTATTTATGGTATTTGGAGTATTACTGATAACAGCCGGTTATTTTATTTATAGTTATAAAAGAAATCGTTCTTCAAATAATGAGAAATTCGAAGTAGAACAGACTGAAAAAGATCCTGCATCAGTTCATAAATAGGTTAATTAGTTATGAAAGCTGAAGAAAGTCAAATTATTAATGTTATATATTCACCTGTTATGTATATACACTCAGATAAACTTCTTGCACTGGGCTCTTCAAGAACTATTTTGAGTGACGTAATACTTAATCACTGGATTATCAAACATTATAATTTAGAGGATTTACCTGATAGCTGGCAGCCTGATGATATAGTCTCGTTACTCCTTTTTAGTCACTGGCAAATGATTCCTAAAGTAGCTTATTTGATTGGTGGATATCTATTACGCGAAAACTTACTTATAGATAAGATGTCTTTAATCTGTGATCCCAAATTGTTGGCATTTATCTCATTGCCGCTTCGACATTCTGTCATCGTAAGTCAACCATTTTACAGTGCTGATTTTTCAGCATGGGGGGCAGCATTCATCAATGGTTTATCACATAACTTACCATCTGCTATACGACAACGTTTATCTCTCTGTTTTTCAAAAGATATTCTGTTACCTGAAATCTTTATTGCAAAAACACCTGACCATATAAACTTATTAAAAATGGCCATAAATTATGCGTACGATATCAGAAAATAATTTACCACCTAATTATCAGCATCTTTCTGTGATCAAAGGCAAGGAGCGTCATCATTATCAGCGGATGGCGACCAGTCTTGAGCGAACTCTGGCACGATGTAACGAAATGTATGCTGAATACGAATCTCATACTGTAGTATTGAGAGAAAATAGTCAAAAAGAAGGTTTCTCAGCTGGTTTAGATCTTTTTTTTTCACAACTGGTAAAATTTCTTGATGATTATGAAAAAAAACAACATAACAGACTTATAACTTTTCGAAGCAAATTGCTTAATTCAATTAAGGAGTCTTTTAATGATACTGTTATTATTGAAAGAATCATTCATAATTTACAGGTCCAGTCAGGCCAACAAAAACCACTGCGAATTATTATACCTAAAACAGCCAGACTTCCGGAAGGAATTGATCATTCTAATTATATTTTGACTGATGATAGCCATATTACAATACAAAATGATATGGACTCTATTCGTTTTCCAATTGATTCAGTTTGCCAAAAGTGGATTTCAGAATCAGATAATACAATCCACCCTCTCAACGATGAAATCGATAATCTTATTCCCACATTAATGAATAATATTAATCAAACACGTTCACAATTTATAATAGATGATGAAAAACCATGAAGATCTCAATGCATAGTTATCAGTTAGAAACAGATGGCAAATATAAGATAATAGAAGATAAAACTGATTTTAATAACTTAGTTTTGACACATATTAAAAATAACCAACCAGATGGCACATTATTACAGTTATTGAATGAAATGAAAGGTTTTTCACCAGAAATTCCTGTTACAATGCAAAAATTAAATTCTGCATTATTATATTCAGATACAATTCTGCGTTCCGATCTTGACTATATCAATTATACTAATGAGATCTTAGATAAAAGAACCAGTCAGGTTTTAGGTTTAACCATGTTTATCAATGTCATGTTAAATAACATATCCCATCAGTATGATGAAGATTAAAACTAGCCTATTTTATACATCCCATCTAAACATCCCGGATTTAATCCGGGTCTTAAATATGAAGACTAAACAACGTTATTATTTATTGTTTCTATTGATATCTTCAGTTGCAAATGCAAATCACAATGACTGTATTTATGAAGCCGCGCAGTGCTTTAATATAAACCCACTGTTAATCAAAGCAATCATATGGCAAGAGTCAAACAACAGACAATATGTTGTTAATGTTAATAAAAATAAAACTCATGATGTAGGCATTATGCAAATTAACAGCATTCATTTTGGCACTCTAAAATCATTAGGCATATCTGAGCACGAACTTCGTAAGAGTAGCTGCGCCAATGTATTTTCAGGCTCATGGATTTTAAATCAAGTGATAAAAAATAATGGTTATTCCTGGGAAGCAATAGGTAAGTATCATTCTAAAACCCCCTACTATCGCGATAGATATGCATCCAGACTTATCACTATTCTTCTGGAAGAGCATAGATTTATCAATAACATTGCTGTTCTATATCAACCCGGAATTCGTGAGAAGTTTCCCTGTAAAGAACCATCATCCTTTAACAAATAATTACTGACAAATATCTAGATTGTAGCGCAAGTATCATATTTTCACTTACGCTAAATGTCATTAATTATGATTAGTCTATGAGGCAATTCTGAGCAAGACTACTATTGATCAACCCAACAAAAACATTGTCAGATAAGTTACAATGTTTAATATAATCATCAATATCCGCGAGTGCATTTCTCTGCCGTAAAACTAATACAGGCAATTCTTTTTCAGTTATTCGTTCAATACTATTGTTTTTATCAACAGAATTACTACTCATATTTATGGAAAAACCAGCTAAACTGGATAAAATGAATATCACACTTGAAAAAAATATTTTTCTTGGTGAAAAAAAACTTTTCCTGCCAGATGTATAAGGAACTATAGATAAAGTGCTGGAGGATGAAATACCGTTGATAGGCGTTTTTTGTTCCGTGTAGGAAAAATTCTCGGGTTCGTGACTGATTTTTACAATGTCGCCATACTGAAATTTCGTAGGTAATACATCTTCATAGATCGGTGTTATTGTTAATTTATAACCTAGTTTTGGAATCGTCGCTATAGTACTCTTTTTATCATCTCCGAGGCTACGTCGAAGCGATCTTATTACCTGAGCAATACTTTGTGAAGTCACATAGCCACCTCCCCATACCTTCATTAAGAAGTCATTCTGTGATACCGGATTAGGATAAGTGTCACAAAGTAGTGCTAGTACATCTGCTTCTTTTTTTCTTAGCTGCGTGACTTGTTCTGCATGCTGCAAAATACGTAGCTTACGATTGAATGTAAAATTCAGAAAAAAAATATTTCCATCATTCATTTCATTGGTATTCATTATCAGGTCCGTCAGATATTTAATGAATGAACCCACTACTAATACAATATAATGTTAGTCAGAATACTGCAAAATAGTGTGCTTCCCTGGCGATTCACATTATTCCTTATGTTGAATCATATCAATATTATAACACAATCATGATAGGTTAATAATTTTTTATATATTGCCCTGGCAAATCATTTGCAATTAAATCATATGATTACAATGAAATTTCATTTTCTTTCGTAAGTGGTTTATTTTTATGATTATTTTTTATTTCAGAAAGGTAAAAACGTCAATTGAGAATGATTTACAACTTAGCTCAGCTAGTGTTAGCATGAGATCTTTCTTATTTATAAGAAATAAAGACGATGATAACTTATTAATTTAACTAGATATTAACTTGATTTAATATAGAATTCATATTTTTATAGTAAATGAGACTTTGATTTTTATATATCATAAAACAACGTTTTTTCATTAGGATTGTCATTTACCCATAATCAAATCATGGGTATAAAAGATTATTCACATCTTAACCCTTCCATCTTATTGCACTGACTCATCACAATGTATTAGTTATACTATAAGTGTTTTATCTCTTCA
>Ga0308165_1001349_pt1 | contig 34724 bp, 36 predicted proteins | sample PhyWR2_FD_201032 | JGI IMG/M metagenome (GOLD analysis project Ga0308165, IMG submission 201032) | Phyllosphere microbial communities from UC Gill Tract Community Farm, Albany, California, United States - DLSLW.R2 | ecosystem: Host-associated > Plants > Phyllosphere > Unclassified | place: USA...
ACCCCTGAGCAGTGCAAACTCTTACACGGATACCCGTGAGCAGGCGATTAACAGCCGTACTGACGGACTGATCTCCACCGAGCAGCAGGCGCGGGCTTCGGGTGATGCGGCAACCCTGAACAGTGCAACCACTTACACGGATAGACGGGAAAAGGTGATCAACAACCGTACAGACTCGCTTTTATCTGCAGAGGAACAGGCGCGTATTAATGGAGATCGCAGAACTCTGCAGGATGCCAATATTTACACTGACCAACGTGAATCCTACATCAATAATCGCACTGACAATCTTGTTTCTGACGAACGCCAGGCAAGAATTAAAGGTGACAACCAAACGCTTCAGACCGCAAATACCTATACAAACAAACGGTTTAATAGCGCTGATAATAAAATCAACCGCAATGAACGACGCGCGAACGGCGGTATATCCGCTGCAATTGCTATGTCCTCAATCCCCTATCTTTATAATTATGTCGATAACAGCTTTGGGATGGGTGCAGGTACATTTCGTGGAGAAACTGCAATCGCAAGTGGCTATCAGAAGCGCATTGCTACCAACGTTCAGACCAGAGTGAGCATGTCATGGGACACGGCTCAGGGTGTTGGAGTAGGGGCAGGCATGGCAGTTGGTTGGTGAAAATCACCAAAAATTTAGGACTCGACAAGGTTTTAGCAGCTAAAAAGAGCAAGCGCCTATAAAGGCCAGCGAAAACTATTTTAGCCGCTAAAATCCTGTAGGCCGAGTCCTACTTCATTCAAACCTATTTCTCTTAATTAATTCACTCTGAAATACATAAGAAAACGCATCCTTAAGCTTGTCTTAAGATGCGTTTCGGTATATCGTTTGTCAAAATTATTTACTGTAAACGCAGTGTAAAGATTTGGGGTAGTTATGGAATCAGATGTGATTGCCGAGATAGACGAAAGCGTACGCAGCAGGGCCGTTGAGAAGTTGAGAAGGGTAATGGGAAAAGAACTTCTGGCTCAGCTGGCCGCTCCCGATACGCTGGAGATCATGCTTAATCCAGATGGCAAACTCTGGTTTGAGAAATTCGGCAAGCCCATGATGGAAATGGGGACCATTCCTGTATCCAGGTCTACTGCTATCCTGCAGACCATAGCGGGCTATCATGGCCGGATTGCTGACTTTCAACAGCCTATTCTGGAATGTGAACTCCCCATTGATGGTTCACGTTTTGCTGGCCAGTTGCCTCCCCTGGTTGAGAGGCCGACATTTGCCATTCGTAAAAAAGCGTCACGCGTGTTTACGCTCAATGAATACGTTGACGCCAAGATTATGACCGGGCTTCACCGCGACTATCTCTGTCGCGCTATCGAAGAACACAAAAACATTCTGGTTGTGGGTGGTACTGGATCAGGCAAAACAACCCTCCTGAACGCCATCATCGCTGAAATTGTCAGTCAGTTCCCCGATGAGCGTATTACGACAATTGAAGATACCGGTGAGCTTCAGTGTTTAGCCCGTAACTACGTGGCCTATCACACCACGGTCAACATCACCATGGCCAAAATCCTCATTCTTATCCTGCGTATGCGTCCTGACCGCATCATTGTTGGTGAAACGCGTGGCCCGGAAGCACTGGATATGATTGATGCCTGGATGACTGGACATCCAGGCGGCGCTGGCACCATTCACTCAGATAACACCCTTCTGGCATTAGCACGTCTGCGCTCCATGATCAGCCGTAATCCGTATGCTCCCCGCGAGATTGAACCGGTTATTGCCGGAACAGTTAACGTGCTGGTCAACATTGCAAAAACGCCAGACGGTCGTCGGGTACAGGAAATCCGCGAAGTACAGGGTTTCAAAAATGGCGAATACATTTCACAGCTGATTGCTGCTTAAGGAGTGATCTATGGACTGCAGGACCACGAAAAAACAAGGAGCTTTAAATGTAAGGGAAGTAACTGATTTTCTACAAACGCTGTTGACAGGGCAGGCTGGTTCATTCACCTCGCTTCACGGTGCAAGCGTACCTGACGCCTTCAATCGCCCTAAACAAATCACTAAATCCGTTAAATCACCACAACCAAGAGGTTAATGAATGTCTCACTTCAAACTAAACAAGCACACTTTCCTGGCGTTATTAGGAGCAATGCTTTTCTTTGTAGCCGCAGAACCGGCAATGGCCTCCAACGCGTCAGGCGGCGGACTTCCGTTTGATTCATGGCTGACCAACATCCGTACTTCTGTAACGGGACCGCTGGCGCTGACAGGTTCGATCATCGGGATTGTGGCAGCTGGTCTGACGCTGATCTTCGGCGGTGATATGAACGGCTTCTTACGTACCCTTGTCTTCCTCGTCCTGGTTCTGAGCCTGATTGTTGGCGCACAGAACGCCCTTTCTGCCATTACCGGCCAGGGTGCTGAGTTGGCTTCCCTGCTGGCTACATCTAAAGGAGGCATTGCTTAACTATGACCTTAAGGCGTGTCCCCATTCGTCAGGCGGGTAACAGGGCAAACCTCTTCATGGGTGGGGACCGTGAGCTGGTCATGTCCTCAATCCTATTGGCGGCAACCCTGATTTTCGCAACACAGGACTGGCTTGCCGCCTTTATAGGTGCGGGCATTTGGGTCGGTTCACTGGCCGCACTGAGGAGAATGGCGAAGTCAGATCCCTGGCTTCGCCAGGTCTATATGCGCAGCCTTAAATATCCCCAGGCGTATTACCCAGCCAGAGCGACGCCTTTCCGGGCTAACACAGGCCGTCAGGGTAAACGTTATGAACAAGGGAAACGGAAAAAATGACACTCGTTTTTATAACTATTTTCGTGGCGCTGGCAGGGGTCGTTGTCCTGGGTATTCTGTACGCCGCATACCTGCAACTCACTAAAGAACTGCGTACCAGAAAACATCGCTCTAAAGATGAATCTTTTGCTGACCTATTAAATTACGCGGCTGTCGTAAGTGATGGCGTAATTATCAATAAAAACGGTTCTTTTATGGCCTCGTTTTATTACGAGGGTGCTGACAACTCCAGTTCCACTGATGAGGAACGCAATCAGATTGCAGCACGTATCAACAAAGCAATAAGCCGTCTTGGAAATGGCTGGCTTATGCATGTGGACGCCATTAGGACGCCTGCACCATCTTATACACCGCGTACTCAGTCGCATTTTCCTGATCGTGTCTCTGCAGCTATTGATGAAGAACGCCGCCGTACTTTTGAGCGGATTGGTACGCTTTTTGAAGGCAGCTTTCTTGTCACTTTCACCTGGTTCCCCCCAGCGCTGGCAGAGAAGAAATTTACCGATCTCATGTTCGATGATGAAAAAATTGAGCTTGATGATGAAGCCGCTTCCCGCAGCCTGATCGATCAGTTTAACCGTGAAATGGAAACCATTGAGGCAAACCTTTCACAGGCGGTAAAAGTCCAGCGCCTGCGTAGCACTAAAGAGCAGCAGGAAGACGGTACAGTGGCCACGCTTGATCAGATGCTGGAATATCTGCAGTACTGCATCACGGGCGAACACCATCCGGTCAGGCTACCGAGTAACCCGATTTATCTGGATAACCTTATTGGTAATCAGGAATTCTGGCCGGGTATAACGCCGCGTATCGGGAAAAACTTTGTTCAGGTTGTCGATATTGGCGGTTTTCCTACAGAATCTTATCCCGGTATTCTCAGCAAACTGGCTGAGCAGCCCTGCCAGTATCGCTGGTCTACCCGTTTTATCTTTCTGGACAGCCATGAAGCCGTCTCTCGCCTTGAAGCCTTCCGCCGTAAGTGGAAACAGAAGGTCAGGGGTTTCCTCGCGCAGCTGTTTAACACCGGGGGCTATATTGATGAAGATGCGGCCAGAATGGTCAGTGACGCCTCTGCTGCAATTGCTGAAACCAATTCCGGTATGGTCAGTCAGGGCTTCCTGACTAATGTCATTGTTCTGATGAACGAGGATCGCGCTGCAGTCGAAGCGGCCGCTGAATTTATGCGTAAGGCGATTAACAGCCTGAGCTTTACCGCCCGTATTGAAACCATTAATACCGTAGACGCCTACTTTGGTTCCCTGCCAGGTCATGGCATTGAAAATGTTCGCCGCCCGCTGGTGAACAGCATGAACCTGTCTCATTTACTGCCGACAAGCACTATCTGGCCGGGCGAGGAAACTGCTCCTTCACCGCTGTTTGATATGAACGCCCCGGCACTGGCACATGGCCTTACTGCAGGTAACACACCATTCTGGTTTAACCTGCATGTACGCGATCTTGGTCATGCTTTCATGTTTGGTCCTACCCGAGCAGGTAAATCAACGCACCTTGCGTTAATTGCTATGCAGTGGCGTCGCTATCGCAATGCCCGCGTTTTCTCCTTTGATAAAGGTCTGTCCATGTACCCGACGTGCATGGCAGTGGGCGGGAAGCACTTCATGGTCGGCGGCGATCAGAGTCAGCTTAACTTTGCACCACTCTCACGCCTTGATACTCCTTCCCGCCGTGCCTGGGCCATGGAATGGATTGAAGCCATCCTTGTACTTAATGGGGTTACGGTTAAGCCAGAACACCGTAACGCGATTGCTGATGCCATTAAAAGCATGGCAGAAAACAATGACACATCCCTTTCCGATTTTGTCGTAGCCGTTCAGGACGCTCAGATTCGTGAGGCGCTTCAGCAGTACACCATTGACGGTAACATGGGCCATCTGCTCGATGCAGAATCAGATTCGCTGGATATCTCAGATTTCATGACGTTTGAGATTGAAGATCTGATGAACATGGACCAGAAATATGCGCTACCCGTACTGCTTTATCTGTTCCGTCGTATTGAAGAGGCACTGGACGGCAACCCTACGCTTATCATCCTCGATGAAGCCTGGCTGATGCTGGGTCATGAACGGTTTAAAAATAAAATCCGTGAATGGCTTAAATCTATGGCCAAGAAAAATGCGTCTGTTCTTATGGCTACTCAGCAGGTCGATGATGCTGCAAATTCGGGCATCATCAATACGATTATCGAATCTACTGCCTGTCGTATTTATTTGCCGAACCCTAACGCAACCTCTGAAAATGCCATTCAGCTGTATCTGGACATGGGCCTTAATACTCGTCAGATCGAGATCATCGCCTCTGCCACACCTAAGAAAGATTATTACTACGTTTCAGAAAAAGGCCGACGTCTTTATCAGCTGGCTCTCGGCCCGCTGGCTCTGTCGTTCGTGGGTGCTACCGATGTTGAGTCAATCAAAGAGGTGAGACACCTTCATGACCAATACGGGGATAAATGGGTAGATGAATGGTTGCGTTCCAGAAACCTGGATTTGAAAGATTATGAGGCTGCAGCATGAATATTTTTAAAAAGAAAAAGCTATCCCAACCAAATACAGAAAACCCGTACCTAAATGGCCGTCGCTCTTGGAACTATATTCACGGCGCAGCAATTCATACTGGCATTAACGGTCTGTTTTTTGGCGCATTGTGTGGCTTGATTGCCCTGGCCTGTGCAGGCGGCCTGATTTACAACGGCAGTCAGTCCAAGTTTGTGCCTATGGTCTACGAGCGGGATGGTGCTAAAAACGTTATCAGTATGACAAGAGCTGATCGCCTGCAACCGGCAAAAGTAGATGACTTCCGTACAGCTGCAGCGGATTTCATTGCTAATGCGCGTCTCATTACCCCTGATTCTGATTTGCAGCGTAAAGCCGTTCTCAGAACGTATGCATTTCTGAATGCCGACGATCCTGCCACAGCTAAGACAAATGAATATCTGAACGGCTCCAAAGAGCGTAATCCGTTTACACGCGCGCAGACAGAAATGGTGAGTACTGAATTGCTGTCAGCTATTCAGCAGTCACCGGATACCTGGCAGATTGACTGGGTTGAAACTACCCGTAATCACGACGGTTCTCTGAAAGGAAATCCGGTCAGGATGCGTGCTCTGGTAACGCTTTATCAGAACACCAATCTGGCTGCAGTACAGAATGAAAATAACGATATCTATAACCCTCATCGTATTTTCGTAAAAGATTATAACTGGTCAAAACAACTGTAATTCGGGGCTGAATCATGAATAAAACAATTATCGCATCATTAATGATGGGCTGTACTTTTCTGACCAGCCACGCATTTGCAGCTGATCCACTGGCAGATCAGTATTTCTCTCAAAACGAACCTAGTCTGACGCCGCAGGAAAAGGCAGCGATTGGTATTGGTCAGCGCTGGCAGACAGGCAGCGATACCAGTAAGCCTTTCGCAGGCGCAGATGGTGCCATTAACTACGTGTACAGCAACGGGCAGATACAGGTGGTATGTGCCGTGCTGCAGGTCTGTGACATTGCTCTGCAGCCAGGTGAAAACGTCAACAACATTAACACCGGCGATCCGCGCTTCAGCGTAGAACCGGCTATAACCGGCTCCGGCGCGGCACAGCGTCTTCACCTTATCGTTAAACCGCTGGACGTGGGTCTGGATACCTCCCTGGTCGTGACAACGGACCGCCGTACCTATCACTTCAGACTGAAATCGACACGCAACCGCTTCATGCCGTTTATCTCGTTTACCTATCCTGAAGATGCGCAGGCAAAATGGGATGCTATCCGTTCCCGCGAACAGAAGCAGCTGAGTGACAACACCATTCCTCAGACGGGTGAATATCTCGGAAACCTCGATTTCAACTATTCGGTCAGCGGTTCTGCCAGCTGGAAGCCGGTACGTGTGTACAACGACGGCAAGAAAACAATTATTCAGTTCCCAAAAACGCTTTCATCAGGTGAAACACCTGTGTTGCTTGTCGTGAGAAAAGAGGGCGGGTTGTTCTCAAAAGATGAAACTCAGCAGGTCAACCTCCGCACTCAGGGCGACAGAACTATTGTTGATGGTCTTTTTGATAAAGCCTATCTGGTTATTGGCGTCGGTTCGAGCCAGGAAAAAGTCACGATCACACGGGGTTAATGATGCACTTTTCTAAATTCGCTTCGGTAATGATGCTGGCCACGACGCTGTTTCTGACAGGATGCACATTTTCCCGTTACGGCAACTACTCGGAGGCTTCGCTGCCTGCTAACAGCAGCATGGCTAATGATGCAGTGTCCTATCTGGCTTCGCAGTACCCGCCAGGACGGACAACGTTCCAAATGAAACAGACCGCAAATGATGCATTTGGTGTTTCATTGCTGCAGTTCCTGCGCTCACGCGGCTATGCCGTTCAGGAATACACGCCAGAGAAGGGCGCTGCGGCTTCAGGTACTACCCTTGGCTATGTGGTGAATACACTCATGCCTAACACATACCAGACTACGGTTTATGTCGGTAACGCCACGCTGAGCCGTGCCTATCTGGCGGCTTCAGACGGTAAAGCGTATCCGGCTGGCCCATGGTCAATGGAGGAATAAACCGATGGCAGACCAAGATAAAATGTCTCCAGACAGTTCTCCTGCATCGGCAAGCAAAAGCGGTGTCCGTCGTATCAATAAACGCCCGTTGTATATTGGTCTTGGCGTTGCTTTGCTGTTCTGTCTTGTCGTGGCTTATGTGGCCAACAAGCGCAGTCAGCAGAACAATGAGGCCAACGCTGCAGTAGCTGAACATCACGGTTCAAACCGCAGTTCGTCAACCATGGCAGATGAGGTTTTAGGCAGTGGTGCTTCTGGTGTTATCTCTGCACCTAAAGCCACACCGCCAGAGTTGCCGGTCGCTGACAATAAACCTACAACCGCTATTCCGGTTGCACCGGTTGCAAACCCCGATCAGCCTCCTGTTCCTGAAAGAACGGCCAGCAACAATGCCGCACCTCAGAACGATCCCGCGCTTGAGCAGATTCGCCAGAACAAACAGCGTGAGTTTGAGGAAGCAGTGAAATCCAAGACAGCCATTAATCTGTCTCAGCTGCAGAACAGTAATGGTGGACAGATGGCTGCCGCTGGTTCTGGTACGCCCAAAACGCGTGAAGAAATGCTGCAGGAAATTGCCAATGTAAGACGCCAGATTGATATGCAGAATTCAGGCGATCCTACTGCGAATTATGAAGCGCAGGTGCAGCGTACCCGTGCTGCTATCAGCGGTTCAGACGGCGCTGATGGTATGGACGGTGGTTCTGGTGGCGGTATGCAGCTGGCTTCGTCGTCAGGCGGTTCACGCAACGATATCAGCCAGTACGGGAAAAAAGGGCAGGGCGACAGGTGGTTACTTGACGAACAAACGACAGCCCCGCATAGCCCTTATGAGCTGCGTGCCGGTTGGGTGATTCCGGGCGTAATGATCAGCGGTATTAACTCTGATTTGCCAGGCCAGATTGTGGGCCAAGTTTCTCAGGACGTTTACGATACCGCTACCGGTAAATACCTGCTGATCCCTCACGGAACCCGCCTTGTTGGTACGTACTCAAGCGATGTGGCCTATGGTCAGGAAGGCGTCATGATTGCCTGGCAGCGTCTTGTGTTCCCGGATGGAAAATCTCTGGATCTGAGTTCAATGCCGGGTGCCGATATGGCTGGTTATTCTGGCTTCCGTGACCAGACAAATAATCACTACTTGCGTATTTTCGGGAATGCCTTCCTGCTGTCCGGCATCACTGCAGCTGTGGGTTATTCACAAAGTCGGGATCAGAATAGCAACTCAACGAACCAGGCTCCGAACATGAACAGCGAACTTAGTTCTTCTTTGGGCCAAGTTTTCGGGCAGGTCATTGCTCAGGTTGTTCAGAAAAACCTGAACATTGCTCCAACGCTTGAAATCCGTCCCGGCTACCGTTTTAACGTTACCGTGACCAAAGACCTTGTATTCAAAAAACCTTATCAGTCATTTGATTACTAAGAGGATTACGCGATGAAAAACCAGTACGTTTTAGCCGCTAAAAAGGCGTTGCTGGCTTCTCTCCTGGCGTCAATCATCACTGTGCCGGCGAAAGCCGGCATACCGACGATCGACGTTGCGAACATTACGCAGACGACTGTCAGTGCGATAAACAATGTTCAGGCAGTTGCGAAGCAAATCCAGCAGTATCAGACACAGCTGCAGCAATATCAGAACATGCTGCAGAACACTGTTGCTCCTGCGGCCTACGTGTGGGACCAGGCTCAGTCAACTATCAATAAGCTTTATCAGGCTCAGGACACACTGAATTATTACAAGAATCAAACCGGTAGTATTGACGCTTACTTAAAACGCTATCAGGACGTAAGTTTTTATCGCAGCTCCCCATGCTTTAAAGCAAGCATGACCTGCTCTGATTCTGAGTTACAAGCGTTACATGATGCTGATCAAAATAATTCAGAAGCGATTAAACGAGCTAATGATGCTTCTCTTAAAACAATTGATCAGCAACAGGACACCCTGCGAACGGATGCCAGCAACTTAGCAAGCTTACAAAGTCAGGCGTCAAATGCTACGGGTCAGATGCAGGCAATTCAGGCCGCTAACCAGCTGGCCAGTGCTCAGGCAAACCAGCTCCTTCAGATCAGGTCTTTGCTGGTTTCACAGCAAAATGCTGCAACAACACTTGCACAGGTACAGGCTGATAAAGAAGCACAGCAGGCAGCTGCATCAGCTAATTTCAGAGCGGGGACTTATACCAAAAGCCCTGCAAAATCATGGTGAGGAAAGTATGAAAAAATTAGTGGTAATTACTTTAAGTTCATTTGTTTTGGCTTTCACATTAGCTGGTTGTGATCAAAAACCATCTGCGGAACAAGTTGATTGTTCAAAGCCTATTAACAAAATGAGCGACTCTGAGAAAAATAAATGCGGCAAAGGTGGTCAGTATACTAAAAGCCCTGAAAAACAATGGTGATTAAATGAACTTTAGAAAAGTGCTTCTTCCAGCCATGGTGCTTATGATTCTTTTCATAAGCTCTCAGGCTCAGGCAGCGCCACTTAATAGCTCAGGTTTATTAGATGACATTCTGAGGCGTTTTAGTGAGGTTGCTCATAATTGGCAAGCTGATATTGAAAGCTATGCTAAATGGTTATTTTGGACGTTAGTTCTGATTTCCATGGTATGGACCTTTGTCATGATGGCATTGCAGGGAGAGGGGATCAGTGGTGCGCTGGCAGAGATTGTACGATTCTTTGCAGTTACCGGCTTCTTTTTTTATCTACTTGATAATGGTCCCGCTATGTCTCAAAGCATACAGGAATCATTACGACAATTAGCAGCTAAAGCATCTGGAATGCCTTCTGGGTTTTCCCCTTCAGGAATAGTTGATATTGGTTTTGATATTGCAGGCAGGGCAGCAGACCAATCATCTGTATGGACCCCTGCAGATTCTACTGTTGGCCTTATTATAGCTGCAGTAATCCTTTGCGTGCTTGCGCTTGTCGGCGTGAATATGCTTCTACTCCTTATATCCGGATGGATATTAAGTTTCGGTGGGATAATTCTGCTTGGTTTTGGCGGTGCAAGATGGACTTCAGATATCGCTGTCAATTATTTCAAAACAGTTCTGGGATTGGCTCTTCAATTATTTACCATGGTTCTTATCGTCGGTATCGGGAAGTCATTTATTGACCAGTACTATCAGGCAATGGGTACTGATGCACTGCAAGTTAAAACAATGTTCGTAATGCTTGTTGCATCCATTGTCCTGCTTGTTTTAGTTAACAAAGTTCCTCCTATGATTGGAAGTATCCCCGGCGGTGCGTCTATGGGTGGTATTGGTGGATTTGGTGCTGGAGCCTTAATCGGTGCAGCAGCAGCCGCAGGCGCAGCGATTGCAACGGCAGGAGCAGCCGCAGCAGCTGGGGCAACTTCAGCAGCTGGCGGGATGTCGGCCCTGCAGGCCGCTTATGAGTCTGCGAATGCTGCAGAATCAGGTTCGGGCAGCAGTTCTGGCGGTACAGGTGGAGCTGGCGGTGAGGATACTGGAAATGTAGATAACGCTGGGCCTTCTGGCGGGGGATCAGGAAGTGGTGGAACTCAAGCTGGCGGTTCTGGTGGTGGTTCTTCCCAGGGGGCTAGCAGCGGGTTTGCATCTTCATTCTCAAAAGCAGGTCGCATGATGTCACACATGGCTGGTTCCTTATCCAGCGGCGCAGCTTCTCATGCTTCTAATGTTGCAGGCAGCAAAATGCAGTCAGCCCGAGATGCAATAGCACAGACTACCGGTGGCCAGATTGCATCTCAGATCAGGGCGCAGACTGCAGAGCGTATGGGTGGAGGTGAGTCAGCAGGGCAGGATACCGGTAGTACCACGTCACAGGCGGCTCAGGAAGGTGCATCCAGTGAAAGCAGCAACGCAAGTGACTCTTTCAGCGGTGACAGCCTTTCAGGAAGTCAGAGTAACAGTGACACAGGTAACGTCCAGAGCGATCAGGATGAATTTGAGCAGTTCAAAAATAAACAGGCTTTCTAAGAGGTATTTATGAAAAATGTACTACTTGCCGCAAGTTTGAGCGTACTCGGTATGTCCCTGACGTTACCGGCTAAAGCAGCTGATCCCTGTACTCAGGTACTTTGTCTGTTCGGCGTTGTGGCTACCGGAAAAGTGCAGAGCGGCTGCAAAAGCGCGGTCGCGGGTTACTTCAGCATTCAGGACTTCAGCCACGGCTCTTTTTTGCCAGATCACACACAGAGATCACGCAAAAGTAAGGTTCTGGACAAATGCCCTTCAGCTGACAGCGGCAAAGTGCAGGAAATTAACGACAAGCTTGGCCGCCTGCGCGGTCTTTAATCAGGAGGGGTTGTCATGCCTTTAGATTTGCCGCCAGCACAGGTTGAACGTGTTGTTTGTTCAATAACTGCAGCCATTAAGTACCAGGTTCCTGCCAATATTATGTTGGCAATCGCTGAGCAGGAAGGAGGACGCCCCGGCCTTGAAAACAAAAACCGTAACGACAATGGTTCTTACGATGTAGGCCGTATGCAGTTCAATACGGCTTATCTGAAGGACCTGGAGCGATACGGTATTACAGCCGAGGACGTGGCCCGTCCCGGCTGCTACTCATACGATCTCGCGGCATGGCGTATTCATGGCCATATAAAAAATGATTCAGGGGATATCTGGACGCGGGCGGCTAATTACCATTCCAGAACGCCTTACTACAACAGTATCTATCAGTCACAAATTACGCCCAAAGCCGCTAAATGGCAGCGATGGCTTGAAGAAAGGTTTGATACATACGACGCCACAAAACCGGCAGAAAAGCCCGCACAGCCCCAAATCCAGGCTGTAAAAGCGACGCCAGAAGAAAAGTCTCTGAAAAATATTGAACAGGTTACAGAGCTGGCTAAAGCTGACGGTCTTCCCCCTCAGAATACCGGCTCTCCTGCCCTGCCCTCTACCCCGGAGCAGCTGGCGGGTTTTGCAGCATCTGTACAGCAGATTCCTGTTAAAGCGGTCTCCAGCGCTGACTATCAGCAAAGGCCAGAGAGAATGCCAGCGCAATATAATAAGGCTGCAGCTGCGGCACTGGCTGCCGTATACGGCAACATAAAACTTCGCTAATTTAGCCGCTAAATATTGATGAATTTAAAAAATCTTAACGCTGTTAAATGGGTAGCGTTGGTTCTGATGGCAGGTGATCACGTCAATAAATACCTCTTTAATGAAACCCTGCCTTTTCTTTTTGAGGCTGGCCGTGCAGTCATGCCAATGTTCTGCTTTGTTCTTGCTTATAATCTGGCACGGCCTGATTCCCTCGCAAACGGGACTTATCAGAGAGTCGCAAACCGACTGGTATTATTTGGCCTTATAGCATCCCCGGCCTACATTCTGCTTGGTGGCGTCATTGATGACTGGTGGCCACTTAATATCCTCTTTACGTTGCTAACGATTACGCTTGTTGTTTATAACCTCGATAAAGGCGGCAAGGTAAGCCAGGTCATTGCTTTGCTCGTTTTTCTGTTATGCGGTGCCGTGGTTGAATTCTGGTGGCCAGCGGTTCTGATGGGCGTCTTCCTCTGGCTCTTTTTCCGATATGGCAATGCATACTACATAGCCGGTGCAGTACTGGCCTGTGCTTCTCTCTGGTACATCAACGATAACTTTTATGCCCTTTTGTCTGTCCCGCTCGTCCTGATACTGAGCAGAACGCCCTTCACTCTACCCCGGTTTAAGTGGTTTTTTTACGCATTCTATCCTTTACACCTTTACGCGTTGATGATGATCCGAGTTCCGATGGCCAAAGCTGGATACCTCTTTTTTACCTGAACAGTTGCAAGACAATAAAATTTGATAAAGACTTGTTAAGTTAGCCTGAACAAATACACACATCCCGCATGAAATTAACGCGGCACTCTTAACACATGACCGGTAAAAAAATGAATAATCCTGATGAACCAAAAATCACTAAAATGGGTGTAAATACTATTTCCGAATACGCAGACGGTAAAAAAGTTGTTGAATCGAGCGGACACAAGGTTACGATTTTCCCTGATGGTACTGTGGAAGCCGAGTTAGGCGGGGGGCATAAGACAGTAATGTCTCCAAATGGCGAAATTAATATTACCTTTAACTATTCTGTTATTAAGCGTGTTTTTCCAATGAACGCATTTAACGTTGAATCGATAGATACACAGGATAATGGAGATGTTAAAGTTAAGGAAATCACATTCACTAATGGCGGGAAATTATATATTGGCTATGGTAAAAATAATGAAATAGTATCCATTGCAGCCATTAATGTCGGTCACTTCGAAGTAAACAAAGATGGTACAGAAGTTGGTTTTGATCTTAAACATGACAAGGCTTAAAAATAACTTAAAAAGAGAAGCCCCCGAAGGGGCTTTTCTTTTATTTCTTTCTTAGCACCTTGATGAGTTGTGTTACAGAGGTAACCAGAGCAGCGACAGCGAGGATGATTTGCGGGGCATTTTTGATTAGTTCGATGATCACAGTGACGTACCTTTCATGACCGGAGGGGTGTCTTAATCGACAGAAGGATTATCTCAGTTGCAGCTGATGCCAGCCAATTGATTGTTCTAATCCCCTCACATGTCCTGATAGCAGGCGTATATCAGTCTGTAAAGCTATGGTATGCGATGAAAGCCTGTCAGAATTTACCTTTGGCGTAAAATCCGTTTTTAAAGCCTTTTACGGGCTTCTGTGAGCTGTTTTACAAAAGCCTCACACTCTGCATAGTCAAAACTCCGGGTTTTGGTATTTCCCCTACCAGGAAGAGGTGAAGGGATTTTAATGCCATATATTTCCCCGGAACTTTTCATCGCGTAAATCAGTTCAGCCTCTTTAATACCCGCCCACGCCGCCAGATCTTCTGTACGGATAGCTATGCTCATTAACTGCCTCCTATATGAAATATTTTTAAGCTCTTAAACCCATAATATATTAGCTTCAAAATTTTTGCTTAACCTTCTTCTGATGTTGAGACCATACGCTTTTCACTAAACTAATACTGCAGCCATTCAGTTCTGCAGTACGGGCTATTGAAGTACCGTTTTTACGGTTTTCAATAATACGCTTATGAATCTGTATATCTGGCTTACGCCCGTTATAACGCCCTTGCCTTTTGGCTAATTCAATGCCTTCTTTCTGGCGTTTTCGACGATTTTCGTAATCATCCCTTGCCAGCTGAAGGGCAACTTTAAGCAGCATGTCCTGGACAGATTCAAGAACAACTTTAGCTACACCAGATTGCGCCTGAGCCAATTCTGTGAGATCTACAACACCAGGAATAGCAAGCTTCGCACCCCGATCCTTAATCGAATCAACCAGCGCCAAGGCACTGTCCAGAGGTAACCTGCTAATCCTGTCTATGTGTTCGGCTATAACGACCTCTCCCGGCTGTAGATCATTTATCATTCGCTGCAGTTCTGGTCGGTCAGCTCTCGCGCCAGATGCTTTTTCCTTATAAACCCCTGCGATGTAAAAACCTCGTGTACGAGCCTCCTCAATAATTGAGTTTTGTCTCGTCAACTCTTGTTCGTCTGTACTTACCCGCAGATAAATTCTGGCAACATTCATCTAATTACCTGTAATTAAAGCGACTACTTTAAAATTTATTTATTTATTTCCTTGCTTGTTTCTCTTTTTTATTCTCTTTTTTAATCTTTTCCCTTTGTTTTTTCTCCTCTTGTGCGATTTTGTTTTCTGCTATGCATATTTCTCTTATTTCATCTATTCTTTTCACAGGAAATACTTTCCCTTTGTTAAACTCGTCCGTCTTTATCCTAACAATTTTAATCCCTGCATTCTCAAGACACTGGTTCTTAAGTTTATCCAAGAACATTCTACGCCATTTTTTATGAGAATCACCATCGATCTCGATAACACATAGTGGTACGCCATCATCATTAGCGATTACAAAGTCGTGACTCATCATGCTTATTTCATTCAAAAGAGCATAGCGTGGATCTTCACCTTGAAAAAAGGTGACATATTTTTTTGCTAAATTAACAACATCACTATTATCTACATCAAGAAGACGAATCATATGTACTTGACTAAATACTTCGTATTTATCTTCCCTTTTGAATTGAAACCTTAATATCTTTAAAACTCTTGTTTCATTATCATCCAAAAAGATGCTTTTTTTAGTCGGGTATTCTTTAAGCAGCTTCTCAGGAAAGTCATGAAACTCGTTAGCAATGGCCACCCACTCTTCTTCTGAAACATCATCAAGAGAAGTTACATTAATACTTGGTTGAAATGGCATAAATACCTCACGTTACTATATGGATAGTATGGGTATACCCTAAAAGAACACACATTATTAAGTTGGCTTTTTTTAATTCTAGCATTGTAAAATGGCCTAGCCAACCTATGCAATTCAAAAAAGCCATATAATCTAAACTAACACATCCTCTGCTTCCGCACCGGACAGGCCGTAGCTTTCCAACTGCGTCACCACGTCCAGCCAGCTGCGGATCATACCCTGCTGCATCAGATTCTTCAGGCCGGCGGTGATTTTCTCTGCAGCCTGCTGTTTGTCGCGGAGAAGATCGCTGGTCTGCGTCAGCGGGCGGCGGTAAGTTGGACCGTTCGGATCGCGTAGCCCCAGCCGGTCGTTGGTCAGAGTCTGCCAAGCGTTGACACGGGGGCGGTCAGCGCGGTCAAAGTAGGGTTGCAGGCGTTTACAGCTCTGCGGTTCGATGTTCGGGATGACAAAATTCAGCTCAAGCCGTCCCTTGTCGCGATGCTCTACCCATAGACAGGCGTATTGATCGGGGTCGAGGCCGGTCAGCAGCGTGTGTTCCCATTCGTCCATCAGGCGCGATTTCTCCGCGTCTGCAATGTCAGGTTCTTGGAATGACAGCACGCGAGATGCGTAGGCGCGAGCAAAGTCGCAGCCGTCGATCAGCTCGCACACATGTTCAGGGTTGCCGCGCAGTACGCTCGCCTGTTCGCGTTGCCGGTCTTTACCCAGCAGGTAATTCACCGGCCCACTGCCCGCACCCGCCCCCCGCGATTGAATTTTAACGATCACGGTTCTGCTCCAGCAGGTCGCCAAGCTGCCGGTCAAGGCTGGTCAGTACGACAAACAGCGAGGCACGATCAGCAGGCGTCAGGGAATCAGTCTGGTTCAGGCGACGGGCTATCTGGCTCAGGTTGTTGCCAATCCCGCTGAGCTGTCGTAGCAGTTCGGGCGCCACATTAGGCACACGGCGCTTTTTCCAAAGGCTCCACTGAGAAAAAAAACGCACCACCGTGAGAGTTTTTCGCAGTGGATGCCGGGGGTTCCGGGGGGCGGCGAGTCCCTGAACCAGTCACAGACGACACCTCGCAGAGGGGACTCTGTGTGTACTGGCTAAAGATAAAATGCAGTATGTCAGATTCTGTGCTGGCTGCAAAAAAACCCTCTACGAAAGAGGGCTGTTATCTGATATAGGTTGTTTAGTCTCACCTTCCTAGTGAGGATAATATGCTCACAACTATTTCAGCAGACTGAGCACATCTTGTAAGTAATGCGGTGCGAGAACAATTTGCCCGCCTCTATATGTTCCTGTGCTATCCATCATTGTCTGGTGAAAGGCATAGGTAATAAGGTTTTCATTCTTGAGGATCTCAAGATGACGAACCATATCGCTATACTGAAAGTCCTTTACCTTTATTGCCTTATTTTGAATATTTCCGGATAAAAATAATTCATTCAACTCAGGGCAAACATTAATTATCTGATAGACGGCGTCCTTCAAAACATTAACATAGGTATATTGTTTTTGAAATTCACCAGAACGGGCCACAATTGATTCATAATCAATATTGGGGCTTACAGTGGCCCCTAGGACCTTTGTCAACTCATTAAACATGACACTTAAATCATCTTTACTATCAATATCTGCCGCTTGAAGCATAGCCAAAGGTATTGGAAGCCCATTTTTACGAAGACCTGAATGGCAAACAGGTACTACAGGAATTTTCCTTATCCAAGAAGCGCCAGCTTCGAAATTAATCCACGGTCTCTTAATAGACTGAGGGCTACACAAAGATATTTGAATAGCACTTTTATTAAGCGCTGCATCTATCATATCTAACCACCGCCCACCTGCTGGTAAACTCTGTCCATCAGATGAGACAAAAGTGTCTAACATCCCTAAATATGATTTTTTTATCTCCTCAGAAAGAATTTGTGCCAACTCTCTTTCTTCCGTAATGTGACTAATAAAAACTATTTTCTTATCCATTAAATCACCCTTCAATTAATTTATTTTTCTTCCTAAAATAAGTCGCTCTACTAACCCCAAGAGATAACCATGGGCTACCCAGCGATGGCCTGCCGCCGCCTTTACTTTTTGAACCTCTTATCGACTGAATTTTAGATGAGTGAGAAATAATAACATATCCATCAAAAGATAAAGGGGCAAAGATGGTCAGCGCGGGCGCGGGGGCGTTGACGAAGTCGCTGAACTGATCCATGTCAAACAGCGTGGCGATGAGCTCGGCACGCTGTGCGTTGGGACAAGCGGCTATTCGTGAAAATGAATCAATTCGGTTTTTTTCAACGAAACAAAAGCGAAATGTGTCTGGATTAGAAGCAACATCAAGCTCCCGACCTCGATTGTCGAGGGCTTTGAGAACAGGTGGAGCAAAACGACCTGCATGAAGGTTAGCGAGGTAGGTTCGCGCAGCAATGCGCTTGTTTCCTGCCTCCGCGACATCACCTAATAAGGCATATTCCAGCGCTTCGCAAAGGCTGGTCTTTCCACTCACATTAGGTCCGTAAAGCAGAGTAATCTATTTCTCGATCTCGAAGGACTCCGGTGTTCTGAAACCGCGGAAGGGGCCTAACGTCAGGCTTTGGAGACGAGACCATGGCCATTGCCCTTCTGCGACATTCGCTTCGGCCGCGGGCGCTTCTTCGATGATCTGCGCGAATTGCTGACGCATCAACTGCGCCAGATAGACTGAACGTTGACTACAATTTCTGGAGGTTCTTGCTAGACTATCAAAATCTGCAAGACACAGGCTAGCCAGTCGACGGACATCCGATGAGATTGCTTCAGATTGGTAAATCCACCTAACAAATCGATCAAAATCTTGTCTTGCAAAGGCCATATCACTCTCCTTGTGCTATCAACGGTATTGACTGTTGTATTCCCCCTATTAATAAATGCAAACGAATTAAAGTATGAGATTCTATGGCGATCATAGATTTTTCGTTCAGGGGTGGTACTGATGCCCGCTTATGAGTCAGTGCTTAGGAAACAGATGATCACGCCAGAAAGCGTGGTTTGAGATATACAGCTCATTCAAAAAAACTGCCTGTCAGAACTATTTTGTGTAGCGAAATGGTAGGCTATGAATGCCGCCTTATTGGATTCTGACTGTAATGAAAGGATATGAAATGAAAAAAGATATAGCAGCACCCGGCGAATTCTCTTCAGACGCGCTGTACATCATGATCAGATCATGGGTGTTGAGCACAGCCACTTTTCCGGTGTTTGGAATCAGAGCGCCAGAAGTTGCCAATGCTTTAATGAAATCGCAAACCGGGTTGTCATTCAATATGTCACGGGATATACCACCCGTATTCAGTGGTGATGCATATAATACTTTTAGCGGTTATAAAGATGATTTGGAAAGATTAGATTCTTTGATTGAACATTCAGCAGCATGGTTCGTAGCGCACCTGTCACGGATTGAGACCACAAAGGATTTAGACCGGTATGAAACTCACCTTAACGCAATGCTGACCTGGATGCATGTGCTTGGCTATCTGGTATTAATTCCTGATGGTGGTTATTTAGCGACGCCAAAGCTTATTGAAAATTGGACGTTCTCTAAACAAGAATAGTAATGCCGTATACCTTCATTCCCTATCTTTAGCTTAGCTCCTAAAAATAGGAAGCCCCAACAGGGGCTTCTGAACGATGATTTTTCCTGAACAGATAAACAAGGCACCTACCAGAACTAAGTTTTTCATTTCCCATTCCTTCAGGCACCTTTCGATGCCTGCCGATAATACTGATTACAGTGAACGTGACTTTGCCTGGCTGTTCACGATTTTCTGAGTTTCTTCCTGAGTCAGTTCACCCTTAACTTTTCCCACACCACGGGAATAGGCTATTTCGTAACTTTTTCCGATTACAGGCTCTTTTTCCCACATTTTTTTATCATGCTGCACCACACCTTTCCCGGACAGCTGGAAAACGCGGTCACCTTCGACATGTACAATCTGGCCAGCGTGCGTGTGAGGATGCACATTTTTAGAAGCCTGCTGCGCGTCAGAAAGCTGGTAAATGCCTTTGGGAAGCCCCGCCTCCGGTAAGACCTTCTGAGTGACCCATTCGCCCTGAACGACTTTATCTACCTGACGACTGCCATTGAGCACACAGATTTTTAGTGAACCCTCGGGCTTCATGATAACTCCCGGATGATGGCTGCCACGTCCTGCCAGCAACCCTGCTTCTTTCGAATATCTGCTGTCTACCATGTTAACTACTCCTTTTCTGGCGTTTCTATCGGCCCTTACGGGCCAGGGATTTAAAGGCTGTGTCTCACTGTGCGCTTTTTCTCTTTAACCTGAACCAGCTTTTCCTGTTGCTGCTGCGTATGTTGATTGCGCTGCTCCAGCTGCCTGCCGATAACGGCATTAATCTGTTTTGCCACACCTTGACGGCCTAAGCTGCTGTTGCGATCCAGATCGTTAAAGTCTGTATGCTGTTCAGCCCGCTTCAGGATTTCCATCTGCTTTTCGCTGAGCCTGGCTGCTTCCATGAGTTTAATCTCGGATTCACTGAGCTGCTTTTCTCCGCTGGCATGAAGTTCAAGCTGACGCATTGCAGCCTGATGAGCCTTATAAGCATCCGGGGTAATCTGCTTCAGCTCCTGCCTGTCTGGTACCTCACCGCTGGCAAAGACCGGGAAGATGGCCACACCTCCAACTGCCTCTGCTGCTGCCAGCGCTTTCTCACGCCCTACGTTGATAGGATCACCACTTTTGGGTTTCATTTTACAGGCGTGTGCCAGGTCGTCATCACCGGCAATAATCACAGGCTTATCCGGGAAACGCTTGTGCAGGGCTTCAGCTACGGTCAGGAGGTTACCATTATCAAAGGCAGCAACGGTCGGGATATTTGTTGCCTCAGTGATACTTCCGGCAGTTGCATAACCTTCAGAAATAATGAGAACGGGCGCATCCCTGAGCGCCTCCAGACCGCCCACGACATGAAAACAGCCTTCTTTTTTTCCGTTCTTGGCAAAGCGTTTGGTGCCGTCTTCATTGATGTACTGCATCGTCCACTGCTTACCGTCAATATCGTAGGCCGGAATACAGGTTTTTACGCCTTCCCTGTCAGTCAGTATGCCGTCGTGGACCTGCAGCCCTTTCTTTTCCAGATAGGCGGTCGGAGTCTGTGGACTGACCATGGATTTAGCCTGACGGTCCACGCGCTGAGCAGTGCTTTCATGCATCCTGGTCAGCTCTGCATCACGCTCTAAGCGCTGTTCTGCTGCCTTAGCCCTGAGCGCCGCGCTTTGTTGTGAATCCTGCACATATCCCTTGCTGCACCAGCGCAGCTCTTCTCCTGTCCGGTTATTCTGCATAAATCCTGCAGGGTTACCGTCTGTATGGATAAAGTAAAAGCCGGACTTCTGGCCAGGCTGATCGCCTTCAACAGTGATACGGACTTTTTCACCCGTAAGTATCGGGTGCCGCCGTCCTTTATGCTCATCCGCATCCATGATGCAGCCAATGCTTTTCAGGGCTTCAGAAACTTCATCATTTAATGAAACAACCGGCTTTTGCGTCACACTGACGTTTTCAAGACGCCATTTTTCAAAAGGTGCCAGGTCAGCGCCCGCTTCTGCATACCAGAATTTGTGTTCCTTATCCCAGACAGCTCCGGCAGCCTTTGCCTCGCCGCGTTCTTCATAGGGAACAGCCAGAGGTGTCGGTACTTCTGAAGTTGTTACCGCTGCGTTTCTCTCGGGCTGCTCAGGCTGTTCTCCTTCCGCGCTGCGGTTCTTATCCCATTTGGCAAAATTATCGAGGGCTATGCCTGCCGGAACGTACCAGGAATGCTCTTCACGCTCCCATTTCGCGCCCAGTGCTTTAGCCTGTGCTTTATCTGCATAAGGGACATCGATGAGCGTATCTTCCTGAGCGATGGTTTGCTGTTCGTCGGGATAAATACGGAACCCTTTATCACTGAGATAAACAGGCTCCAGACCAGCCGGATCATTACCCAGGCTGTTAAGGACTTCGTTGATTTCCTCCGGCGTATAGGCGTTCTCAAGGCTGTTTGACAGGGTTGAGGAATACCATTCCCATGCCTCTTGAGGCGGCAGGACATTAACGTTGTCTTCCAGACTGATTATCCCTTTGGCCACCGCCTCTTTCTCTACGTCCAGCGTTTCAAAAAAGCTTCCTTCACGGTGCTTAAGGTCGATGTATACCGGCGTCATATCATATTGACGCGTATCCTGAATCTTACGGTCGGCAAACAGAATAGCGGCTTCATAAGCCCGCGTGGCGCTGTTAGTTTCAAGGGCCACTGAGGGTACTGAACCATCACCACTTTCAGAAACGACACGGTACTTCTGCTGCGGCAAGAGGTTTATTTCAAGTTCAACCTCTTTGAGTGTCTGGCCGATAATTTTACCGGCTCCAGACCAGTCCTGGCTGAAAGATGCGGCATGGTCACTGTTGCGCGTCCAGAACTCACTTTCAGGACTGCTTTCGGCAGCTTCGGCCAGAACATCACGCGTCAGTTTGAGCTGACTGCGGTCCATTTTAGCAAGGTAGTTGTTAAGGGATTCCCCGAGGTTGGACAGCACGAATTTCTCTGCCCGGTAACGGCGCTCATCGGCAGCGGCAATGACGGGTTCGCTCTGTTCTTTCATGTCGGCCCCCCTCTCAGACTGTGAGCTGGTTTGGTTGGACGCCAGAAAGCTGGCATTAGGTATCCAGTTACGAGGAAACTTAACGCCTTCGGGCAATTCCCTTGGGTCACCTTCGATCTTTTCCAGGTGACCTGTCAGGGTTTTAGCCGCTAAAGACATGTTCAGCTTCATGCTGGCAAAAGCCGTTTTCAGCGCGTCTTTCTGCCAGCCCGCGTCTGTTGTAAACGTTGTGCCTGAAACGCGTTCATCACCAATGAAGCTGGCTGCTTTGCCCTGTTCATTTACTACGCTGTGTACCGGCAAAATACTGTCGTCTTTGTCCTGGTAGTTTATACGGACAGACTGACTGCCTATGTCACTGTTTTCCCAGCTGTAAAAAGAGAGGTAACCGGCCACGGCTGCAACGCCCTCAAGGTTATCGGCGGTACTGATTGTAAGAGGATGCTTTGCCAGATACTCCGCAACCTCTTTGTGTTCGGCATGACGTTGCTGCGCCTGCAGGGTCAGGGGTTGTTCCTGTGTCAGCTGCTGTTCCAGGCCGAGAATGTGAGTCTGGATACGTTCAGCGTCTGCAGCGGCGCGAAAGATTTCAAGCGGATCTTCCTGCAGGGCTTTAATCCAGGATTTTACATAAGCGACGTGCTGCGACGGATCATGACCAATCCCCAGCTCATCCCCCATAATCATGCTGGCAATTTCAGCCCGCAGCTCTTCTCTGGCGTAACCCTCACTGCCAAAGGGGTGAGAAAGGTCGCGGTCCAGGCGCGAATTATGGCCAGTCCAGTGACCGAGTTCATGAAGTGCGGTAGCGTAATAGCGCTCCGAACTTTCAAACGCCTCTTTATAAGGCAAATGAATGCTGTCAGTAGACATGCGGTAAAAAGCCCGGTCCTGCTGATCGTGGCTGATTTTAGCCCCGGAAGCCGCCAGAATCTGTTCAGCCCTTTCCTGACTGTCCCATTTCTTTTCAATGGCCACGGCGGGCGGAAGTCCGTCTATCTGCTCAGCATTGAACACGGCGGCATAGAAAACGTCCGGGCGCTCAAGCTTAACGGTTTCTTTGACAGGCTTTCCTTTGTCATCGAGTACGGGCGTCCCGTCTTTCTCTTTCTTCACTACGTCTCGGGTAAACTGCCAGTACTGCACATGCGTAGCTTTTTCACCTTTACGGACGCTGGCACCTGCCGCTTTCGCCTGCTTGAACGTCAGCCAGCGCGTATCGCTGCGGCCCTCTGACAGGAGGTGAACGGCGTTAATCCCTTTATAACGCTTTCCCGTGACTGGATTCATTGGCATTCCTGCACCGGGCAGGCCTGGATTCCATGGCTTCTGCCAGGGGGCGGTTCCCTGCTCCAGCTGCGCGATCAGTTTTTCCGCAACAACCTCATGAAAAGGTTTTTTAGGCTCTGCCGGGGCATTGTCCTTACTCTTGGCCATGATCAGAACTCCTCTGTATCAGAGGCACTGTCATAGGCGTCGTGCAGTGACAATGCATCTTCAGTGAAAGCGCCCGCCAGCTCCGCTTCTTCTGGCGTGAATTCTGCGACAAACCCCGGTACCGCCATATCGGCCAGCTTTGCCCTTACGGATGCTGCTGTACCGGAAGTAATCTGTTCGTCGCTGATTTCTTCGGATTTAATGGCATCATTCATTTTGAACCTCCCTGTTTCACAGGATTGTAATTAGGAATGCCTTTCATATCGGGATAGGACTGACTGCACTGGGGATAGCCGCTGCATGACCAGAAGTAGCCCTGCTTTTTCGACGGACGACGGATTAACCCTTTACCGCACTCCTTGCATTTATATTTGTCGGAGATTTTTACTCCACCGGCTACCTTCACAGCCCCTGCATTGGTCACAGAAACCTGCTTACGGACTAACTCTTCCTGAAGTTTGACGAACTCTTCTGCATCACGTTTTCCTTCCTGAATTTCCAGCAACATGCGCTCGTTAATAGCGGTCATCACCGGGCTTTTCACCATTTCAGGAAGAATTGAGATCAGCGCTCTTCCAAGCGGAGTACTGACAATAGCCTTGTTTTTATTTTCAATGTATCCACGCTTTTTCAGTTCTTCGACGATGTTTGCGCGGGTCGCTTCTGTACCGATCCCGTCACCATCACGCAGCAGCTTTTTGTGCTCCGGGTTATCAATAAATTTGTGAATGTTCACCATGGCCGTGTTCAGGGAACTGTCATTAAAACGGGCTGGCGCTTTGGTTCGGGAATCGATCCGCTTAGCCTGCGCGCATAATATGCTGTCGCCATTTTTTATAACCGGCAGTTTCTGGTCTGTCTCTTTTTCCTGGTCTTCATCGTCTTCACCGTCACTGAAGACGTCTTTCCAGCCGTTCTTAATGACGACTCTGCCGCTGGTTACAAAACGCTGTCCATCCATATCAAGCGTGATAGTTGTGGACATAAACTCATGTACCGGAAAGAACTGCGCGATATAAGCCCGCACAATCAGTTCATAAATATTTCTTTCAGGTTCAGAAAGCTTCGCAACGTCGCCTATCTGCATCGTCGGAATAATGCCGTGGTGAGCGGTGATTTTTTTGTCGTCGAACGTTTTGGACTTGATACGGGTATCGGCCTTATCGATCAGGTCTTTCATCCCCGGATACGTTGACAGTACGGCGCTCAGGACTTTCGGCGCATCTGCGTACTGTGATTCGGGCAGATACGCGCAGTCTGTTCGTGGATAGCTGGTCAGCTTGTGCGTTTCGTACAGTGACTGACAAATCTCAAGCACCTGTTTGGCTGAATATCCCCATTTGCCCGCTTTAGCCGTCACGTCAGAAAGGGCAAAGGCTTTAGGCTGATACTGCTTTTTTGGTTCCTGTTTAAACTCGGCCACGGTCCCGGAATTACCCGTGAATGCCTTCACCAGTTTGTCAGCAACAGGGGTACTGATGAGACGCCCTTCGTGGTCCAGCCCCTCCTGCTCTTCGCCAGCCTGCCAGTTGGCCAGAAACGTGCCGTCCTTATGCTGGAATACCGCTTTAATATTGTGATATGGCACCGGCTTAAAATTTTCTATATCCAGATCGCGCTGAACCACCAGGGCAAGCGTGGGTGTCTGTACACGGCCAACAGTCAGCAGTGCGCGTGAGCCGCCACGCTCCGCGCTCAGCGTAAACGCGCGAGAGTAATTCATTCCCACAAGCCAGTCTGCTCTGCCCCGCGCCAGCGCGGCACGTCCGAAACTTACGTACTTGTCGTTGCTCGGCATCGCTTTAAGCGCCCTGGTTACGCTCGTTGTGTCGTTACCACTGCTCCAGTAGCGAAGTACAGGTTTGTTGCAACCCGCTTCTTCCAGAATCTCGTCAACAAGCAGCTGGCCCTCCCGATCAGGGTCACCGGCATTCACAATCGTGTCGGCCCGTTCAATCAGGTGATGAATGGTTTTAAGCTGTTTTTCAGCATCCTCGCGGGGTTTGAGTATCCATTTTTCAGGAATGATCGGCAGATCATCAGTCCTCCAGATTTTTTTGCCCGAATCATCTGTAGGAACGTCATCGGAGGTATAAACATCAGGTTCAGCCTGTTCATACATGTGACCAAAACACCAGGTGATATAATCCGAGCCGCATTCTATATAGCCGTCTTTTTTATTTGTCATGCCGAGTACTGCGGCAATGGCTTTAGCAACGTTTGGTTTTTCAGCTATAAAAACTCTCATTATTAAGTCTCCGCTACTTTAATTTTCTGAAGATTTGTTTTCTGGCTTTTCAACACCTTCACCAAGTAATAACGGGCTTGAGTACTGCCTGAATTTGTGACGCCGTCACAACACCAAAATACCGTCCATCAAAAGACACCCGACTTCTGTCCGTCATCAGAAGGTATTCGCCGTCAGTAAGTAATGCGGTTCCTGAAAGACGGGGCAATATTCGCCCCGAGGGATCGGCATTCAGCGGCTTACTGAATGGCACCAGAACATCATTAACCTTTACCCCGTCGGGAGTGAACGTCACCTGATCACCTTTAGCCGCTAAAATCTTCTTCATCATGTCGCCCAACCCACCAGGACAGAACCCGGCCCCGATATAGCCCCGCTTTTGGGCTTCTCTGAACAGGGGGCGGTCTGGCGGGCAGAACATAACGTACTGGCCTTTCTCTACGGGAGCATGAGTGAGCCGGTAGAGACCAACCGGGATACTCCCGGTTGTGTTAACCCGCAATCCGACTGCATAACCCAAGCCAGCAACGATTGCTGCAGTCAGAGACACGCTGATGAGCGCAGCAGCTGCACGGCGGGTCAGGTTTCTCATATCGCAATCGCCTTACTTCCGGGACCATCATTCGCAACTTCAGCATTCCTGATTCTGTCGGTCACTTTAGGCTCAGGCACAGACGCACGGGCAGCAAACGTTTCATCCTGGAAGAACAGCGGCTGCCGTCCATAAATCGCCGGATACCCTGCTACGTACACCACCATGTCACCGCGCTGGGTAATAAGTCCGGCTTCATCTTTTGTCGGGCCTGGCATACGAAGACATTCATCAGGCGTCAGCAACGGACGCTGAACTTCCTGCATAGTTTTTGAAACCCCACTAAGCATTGCGCTGGCGCGTTTTCCGCTGGTCGTGATTTGTTCCTTAACAACCGTTGTTTGCCCGGTGAGCTTGGAAAGATGTTCTGCGGTTTCGATACGGTTAGGGGGATAGGCATTCTGAACGTGACAGTTTGATGTAATGGTCTCATCCGCTCCATATCCTGTTTCACGGCTGCGAAGCTGATTGATATCCTGGCAAATCAGATAAAACTTGATGCCATAACCTGCAAGGAATGCCAGAGACTCCTGAATAATTTCCAGTTTTCCGAGGGTCGGGAATTCATCAATCATGGCCAGCAGCCGGTGCTTGTAAGTTTTCTTGGTCTGCACTCTTTTGCTCGTTTCCACCTTTAAACCAAAGGCTTTACGGATGCGCTGCCACGGCGTCAGATCGTTATCAACGCGCTCAAATTCCATCTTGTCAGCCAGAAGGCGAACAATCATATTCAGCATGACGCGTACCAGCGGCTTAAGACGCTCTTTGTCGTTCGGCTGCGTCACGATGTAGAGCGAAACCGGATCGTCGTGATTCATCAGGTCTCTGATTTTGAACTCTGACTGACTGACGTTTCTGGCTACAACCGGATCGCGGTACAGAGACAGGTACGATTTCGCAGTAGACAACACAGAACCGGCCTCTTCTTCTGCTCGATCCATCATGTCACGTCCTGCAGAACCAACAACAGGATGGTTCTCGCCATTTACGTGACCGTACTGCGTCATTTCCATCCACAGCTCACCAGCACCACGTTCAGGATCAGACATAAGTGAATCGACATAAGGCAGGGATGCCGGAGTACCTTCATTTATGCGTTTGTACAGAACGTGAATGATCAGCCCGACAATTAAAGCCTGAGAGGTTTTCTGCCAATGATCCTTAAGTCCTTTACCGTCAGGGTCAACGATAAGGGTTGCAAGGTTCTGTACGTCTCCGACTTCGTATTCTGTTCCGACGCGGATTTCATCCAGTGGATTCCATTTAACAGAGCCATTTGCCGCAGCGGGTTCAAACTTGAGGCACAGGTTTTTGGCATGTTCCTTACGCCATCCTGCAGTCATTGACCACAGTTCACCCTTCAGATCGGTAATGACCGCTGAATGACGCCAGGAAAGTAATGTGGGAATAACTAGGCCGACACCTTTACCTGAACGGGTCGGGGCATAGGTCAGAACGTGCTCGGGTCCGTTATGGCGCAGATACTGCAGGTTTCCCTGCTTATCCTGCCAGGCGCCCACGTAAACACCTTCCGTCTTCCCCAACAGGCCAGCGGCCTCGATGTCTTTCTGATCAGCCCAGCGGGCCGATCCGTGAAGGTAATCATTACCTTTAGAGCTGTTGGCTATCACCATTTTGGCCATGGCCGTTCCGAGTAAGCCGCCACAGGCAACTACCGCACCAACACTGGATGCTATGCGAAACGGTTCAGGGATCTGTGTGCTCCAGTCGGAATACCACTGAAAGAATTTCCAGGGTGCATAGAGGTGATTGAAGTTTGCCCCGAGCTTTTCCTGATAATTAAAGCTGTATGCAAAATATTGCGTTGCGGCCTGAATACCCGCTGCAATAGAGCCAAGTGCCAGCACAGGCACTAGCTTGCTTTTTTTGCCTTTGCTTCCGCGTACCTGCGGGCCGACTGCGTTATTACGTTTCATGATTTCAGCCCCGCTGCCGCTGCTGTTATGGTTTCCACTATCATCTTTTTCTTCCTTTAGCCGTTCTGACGGAACCGGTCCGGGTCAGCGTCACTGCATCCCCTACTTTGAGGCTGCTTAGCCGTCTCGCCGTGTATTCATTGACAGGCATCACTATGATGTCTTGATCACGCCGGATCAGGGCCAGCGTTTCACCATCCATCTTACGCTGACCGGCATATTCATACTGACCAATATCCTGAGAATTATACGCTCTGTGTTTCGCTATATCGAATCCTTTAAGCCTTTTTTCTTCACGTTCTCTGATGTATTTTTCAGCCGGTCCTTTTAATGCGGCAGGTGCCGGGACCGGATTTAACTCTCCTGTCCGATGTACACTCCGTCGCAGAAGATCATTGCTTCTGGCTCCTTGTTGGTCCAGGTGTAGGCGTACTTCACTCTGCAGTAACATTTCACCTCTGTTGGCGTGGCGAACCACATTGAATTCGGGCACCCGTCGCACACGGTTTTCTGCTGTGGACGGCGGTCTTCCGGTAATTTTCGTAAAGTTGGGCTTGGTACTACCTGGTAATCCGCTTCGTCGTCCTCTGAAAGTGCGCTGGTACTGTGTTCCGGCATTGCTTCCTGATCTGCCTCCTCCTGCAGAAGCATCATTGCTGCCGCGAACTCGTCCGTCGCGCTGACTGTCAGGGCTTGCTGGTTTTCCCCCGATGACATCGCCGGTTCGCTGTTCATCAGCTGGTCCATGATCGCGTCGTTGTCCTCCTTCCGGATTTCGCTCTCGCTGTTCTCTTTGTTGTCGTTGCTCATGACTTTTTACCTTGTTCTCTCTGATAAATTTCTTAATCTGGTCTTTTGAGGAATATGGCCCCGCGTACCAGGATTTTTTATCGTGGTCCCACATGGCTCCTGCCTTGCGGGCCTCTGCCCGTTTTGATGCGGGAACCTGAAAGTAATCACGCTTGCGATCAGCGACACCTGAAAGTGTCTGTCTCAATCTTTCAAGCGTGGGATCTTCAAATGTCACATCCAGCTTTCGCGCTGCAGCTACCGCAACGATTCTTTTTTTAAACTCAATACTGCCGTTAACCGTCAGAGCTGAACCGTATCGGTGCTTCGCCATTAACAGGGCTGCATGAAGGCCGTCTTCTCCTGCATCGCGTGACACATCCAGTCTCTGGCCACCGTCCCGGATAGCGCTCTCACCTACCCGATAAATAATCGTTCCTTCTTTGGTCACGCTGTCGGGCTTCAGTCCGGGTATTCTTCCGTCAGTTCTGACCTTATCGCCGTACAGAACATCAGCGGCCTTTCGGGCATCCTGAGCACTTTTCTTTCTGAGCGCCTTCAGCGCATCATCATTACCCTGGCCCGCTTTGTGCTGAAGCCAGTCGGCCCAGGTACGTCGCTTGTGCAGTTCGTAGGTTGCTTCGCGGTCCTTTTTATACGTCTGGCTGGCCTTGCCTATGGCCTCCTGCAGCGCACTGCTGGCAAGCCCGTAGAGGTAGCGTTTATTTACCCCTTCACCCTTAAGCAGTTTTATTGCCGCCCGCCTGAGCCTTCCTGCACGTTTAGCGCTTTCAATGGCGCGATCACGTTTAGCTCTGGCAAGGCGCAGTGCATCATTACGCATTGCAGTCAGTGCCTGTTGTTCCAGTCGGTATCGGGCATAAAGCTCCGTGGTATTGAGCTGGCCGGATTTCTGACTGGTCTTCTGCTTAACGCTGACCGGTTCGGGGATTGAAGATGTCGCGAATCCCCGTTTAAGTACGTGCTCCGGGGGCCGACTACCCGGCTTCCTGACTTTAGGGACCGAAGCAAAGGCTCTGTATGGCTTCGCGACTGAGTTTTACACCCTGATTACTGGCTGGCTTCAGTATCAGAGGTCTGGCTTCATAGCGGTTTACACGTCCGGCCTTAATGACAGGAATTGCAGAGGGATTAAAACCCCGGCCAGATACGTGCTGCGGAGGTCGTGCGCCGGGTCGGATGACTTTAGGGGCATAATCCCTGAACCTGTTGGTCACGTCGGGACTCGCGCGATTACCTGACGACTGCGTCAGAGAATCGGAGTAAGAACCGAGCTTTTTCTCAAGCGTTCCCCGTGAAAAGCTGCGATCTACCGAGCTGGCTTTTACAGCCAGGCCGTCAGGGCCGGTGATGACAAAACCATTCCCCTTCTGGCGTAATTCAAGGCCGTTTTCGCGCAGTGTCTGATGCAGATCTACCCAGGTTGATGCCTCCCTGATTTGCCCCGCACATTCGCGCTTAATCCATCCCAGGAAACTTTCAATCCCTGAATGGCGTTCCATGTCAGCAGCGCGGTTTTCCGATAACGTTTTTTCAGCCTTGTGATTGTCACGTTCCAGCCCGAATTCCTTTTCAAGCAGCTGGCACATTGATGATCGGGTTTTGAAATCGTTATAGGGCGTATGAACGTTATGAGTTACGGGATGAACTTTATTAACAGCGACGTGAATGTGGGTGTTATCTGTGTCGTGATGTACGGCACTTACACGCTGATGCTCCGAAAACCCCAGCGCTGCACACATGCGGTCTTCTATGGCATCCAGAACGTCCTGTGGCGGGTTTTCACCGGCTCTGAAGGAAATGATGAAGTGATAGGTCTTATCCGCCCCTGAGCGTTGATTAAGGCGCTGTGTAGGTTCTATTTCATATTTTGCCGCATCAACAATATTCAACTGCTGGCAGTTGGTTACGCGCACGGCTCCAACCCGCTCCTGCTTGTTTTGCGGGTCTTCTATATATTTTGCCAGTTCGGTAAAACTGCTCTTCTTTACATTCCGCATAGGAATGTGTTTTGAGATCACAGGGCGCTCCCAATTTTAGCCGCTAAAATCATTTGCTCAGGATGGTGTCCATAATTGTGCGAAGCTCATCCTGAGTAGACTCAATTTTTTCCAGAAGCTTGTTTATCACCACGGGCGAAAATCCTCGTGTTCTTACATCATCTGTCAGCCAGAGTTTCAGTAACCCTCCAAGTCGTCCCAGGTCACCATTAACCCGGCTCAATTCTCTTACCTGTTCAACGTCAACTAACGATTCAACTTCATAACCCATGCCGACTTTTCGCAGAAATGCAGCGGTGCTAAGTCCAGCTAAGTCGGCATTTCTCTGGATACTTTCTTTCTCCTCTGGCAGGCAGTAAACCTTGATAGGGGGCGAATTCTTTCTGGTTTGGTTTTGCGTCATATCTCATTTCTCTGAGGCGGCAGCCGATTTGCCTCGCAGAGCAGGATTCCCGTTGAGCAGCTCCGCTGCGAATAAAGGGAAGTGAAGAAGGACCACCGTTTACGGTGGGCCTACTTCACATGTCCTGCCCGGCTTTCGCCGTTGTTTACGCCATGGAAAGTCTACACAGGGAAAAGTGGATTGTCGTGCATTCTGGTGTAAAAATGTGGATATATCGAATAAATAGATCTACTATGCTCAATACAACCAAAACCCGCTGTTTTACAACGTATTTACAGCTGTAATCCTGCAAAAAACACCGCTTGATACACACCAATACATTCAAAAAACACAATGCAGGCTTTCGAATGGATAAAGAGTATTTGAGCGATCTGCGGAAGTGGGTCGATGAAAAAAAAGGTCAGAACGGCAAAACAGCTAACCCGGCCAGAGTCGTTTTTCTGGCTATCCGTAATGATGTGATGTCAGCAATAGAAGCCGGTTATCCGATGAAAACTATCTGGGAACATATGCATGAAACGGGCCGGGTAAATACAACTTACGAAACATTCAGAAGACATGTTAACCGGTTCATTAAGCAGCAAAAGCCTTTGCCTTCAGCTAAGAATCTGGAGGCGCGTATCACAAGTCAAAGGATTGCCGGAACACCTTCGGATAGTCCAGAACCAGCCAAGCTGAATGAAAAAAATGCCTCAATGAAAACAGATGTAAAACGGGGCAGTGAATTGCCTGGTTTTAATTTCAAACCACCTTCAAGAAAGTAAGGATAATGCTCGATGGCTAATGCAGAAAAAACCAAACAGGAATCCGTGAAGCCCACTACCCGCCGTTCTGTTCACAGTGCTCAGCAGGGTAAAGGCGGTGCAGGAAAATCACTGAGTATGGCGATGCTGGCCATGTACGAACTGAGCAGAGGCCATGAGCCGCTTTGTATCGACACTGATCCCCTTAATCCAACGTTGTCTAATTACCATAAGCTCAACGTCAGGCAACTGGACATCATGGAAGGGGACGAAATCAACCAGCGCAAACTTGATACCCTTATTCAGTGGATTGACGAAGCCGGAGACAGAGACGTCATTATTGATAATGGCGCGCCCTCTTTTATTCCTCTTTCCAGCTATTTCATCAGTCAGCAGATCCCAGGTCTGCTTTATGAAATGGGTAAGCAACTGGTCATCCATATTTCGATTGTCGGTGGCCAGGCTCATGATTATACAGTTGAAGGTTTCAGAGCGATGGTAGAACAGTACCCTGAAGAAACGCGCTTTGTGGTGTGGCTGAATCCTTACTGGGGTGCTGTCGAGTCTGAAAACGGTGTGACTTTTGAGGATTCAGAAGCATACCTGTCAAATAAGCATAAGGTTGATGCGCTGATCAGATTACCTTCCCTCAAAAAAGAGCTGCATGGTCAGGACTTTGCCGAAATGCTTGAAAGCTACCGGACTTTTGATGAAGCCCTGGAAGATAAATCCCTGTCGATCATGGTTCGCCAGCGACTTAAACAGGTCCGTGCGCTGGTATTTGAACAAATTGCGCTGGCCACGGTGATCTGATGGATGAAAAGACAGAAGAACTTATTGCACTGGTAGCTAAAAATCATGGCATAGCGCTGGATAAGACTGATCCCATAATGGTCATTCCTACCCTGCTTCGCTACGTTATGGATGAGAGCCAGGAAAAACAGCGAGAGATGCTGGATGAGTTCAAATCCGAACTGCAAAGCGCCCAGCTGCAGTGGGACTATGCAGCCAAGGATAAGGCAGACCGGATACTGAACGCGGCTCTGAAGGCTAATACAGCAGCTATGGAGCAGGTACTGATAACCGGTGCTAAGAAAACGGCTGAAATAATCCGTAAAGAAGTCGATGAATCACTGAAGAAATCACAAACTCAGGTGGTTTACGCGAGGAGAATAGTATTCTGGAACCTTGCAGCTTCAGTGATTACACTGCTGGCCGCAGCAATCGCCTGTGTTGCTGCTTTCTTAAGGTAAATTATGATTTCAGGCGCGGCCATGTTTTATCGCCTTGGACGTCGCCCCACAGGTTGCGCTTAAATTGTAAGCCGCTGATAAGCTGCTTTGTGAGCTATTTTAGCCGCTAAAATTTTAGCGGCTAAAAAAACTGGATGGCGTAAAAGAGTTCAGTCTAGTGAGCGCGACAGGCCGAGCGAGTTCCCTCTGCCCTGAGAATTGCTGACGGTCGGAGACTGCTCCTGCCGGATTTTTTCTTTACGCTGTTTTTCCTGCAGCCGCATATGAATTTCGTGGGCGCGTCTGGCCTCTCTCAGTTCATCCCAGCTGTCTGCCAGCTCCGGTTGTTGCCGTCTGACCTTCTCTGTGGCCATCTCCTGCAGTTTGGGTCCATGCAGCCCCATACCTTCATGCAGTTCCTTAACGGTGTCCAGGCGGCTATGAAGACGACTTACTAGCGCCTGCTGCTGCTGTACCTGATTCTGCCATTTCTGTCGCTGTCCCGGCATGGAAATGATACCGGGTTGCTTGCCTGTCAGCTGCTGCAGGGCTGACTCCTGTTTTTCGATCAGTGATTCCAGCCGGTTTTCCAGACTTTCTGCCTGGGCTTCTTTTTCTGTTAAAGCGACGGCGACGGCTTCTCGGTAATCCTGCTCAATTGTAGGGCTGTCCTGAAAGGGGCTATCGGAGGTTACCAGGTCTGAAAGGGGGGATTGTTCGTCATGCAGCTGCTGCACCTGTTCCTGAAGAGTTGTGGCCTGTGATTCCGCTGTCTGATCGGCTCCCTGGAGGAGGGCTGAATCCCGGCCAGCGCCGGGACGTGAGGTTAAAATGTCAGATTTCATCGAAACTCCTTCGCTCAGGCTATCTTGAGAGCTTCCGGGCCTGTTTCTCTGTTGCAGCTTCAACTCTGGCTTTACCGGAAGTCAGATCGTAAGAAATGTTTTTTTCAGTACCGACCTCAGGCAGTTTATCGAAATTTTCACGGTCATGCTTGAATATCTGTTTCCCAACCTGCTGATACACTGATCGGTTATCTGAATGCAGAACAGGACCGTTATATGAAGCGCCTTTATCAATGTCTTTTGACAGATAAAGGGGGTAGATACCGGGTTTGATGCTACCGGCTTT
>Ga0308165_1001352_pt1 | contig 34603 bp, 31 predicted proteins | sample PhyWR2_FD_201032 | JGI IMG/M metagenome (GOLD analysis project Ga0308165, IMG submission 201032) | Phyllosphere microbial communities from UC Gill Tract Community Farm, Albany, California, United States - DLSLW.R2 | ecosystem: Host-associated > Plants > Phyllosphere > Unclassified | place: USA...
ATCCCGGCGTCGGGCGTGAGCACTGAAATGCCCGGACAATCCGCCAGCCCCGCCACCACCAGGTCACGACGATGACGATAAATGTCACGCATGCCCCGGGTCACTTCGTCATGGGCTTGCACCGCCGTCAACGCAGCCGCCATGACGAACCCCGGCAAGCCATACAGCATGCTCAAGACCAGGGTTTCAGCGTGGGCCACCAATGCTTGATCGGCGACGATCCAACCGGTACGCCAACCTGTCATCGCATGGGATTTGGACAGGCTGCCGATCACCACGCAGCGCTCGGCCATGCCGGGCAACGCCGCCAGGCTCACGTGGTCGCGCTCGAACGCCAGGCTTTCGTAAACCTCGTCCACCACCACCCACAGGTCATGGGCGATGGCGAGGTCGGCGATGCCCTGCAGCTCTTCGCGGCTGAGTACCACGCCGGTTGGGTTGTTAGGGTTGGAGAAGAAAATGGCGCGGGTACGCGGTGTAATGGCCTTGGCCAGCACGGCAGCGTCGAGGCGAAACCCTGCGTCTGCCGAACAGGGCACCCGCACCAGCGTGGCGCCGGAGGCCTTGAGTGTCGCCTCGTAGGTCACGTACATCGGGTCGAGGGCAATCACTTCGTCACCGGCACTGAGCAGGCACATCGATGTGGCGAACAAGGCATTTTGCGCGCCGGCGACAATGATCACGTTAGCGGCTTGCACCTGGCGATCGAACAGCTTGCCGTAGCGCCCCGCAATGGCTTCGCGCAGGGCCTGGCGACCGGCAATTTCGGTGTAGTGGGTGTCACCTTCGCGTAGCGCATGGATGGCGGCATCGGTGATGAAATCGGGGGTGGGAAAATCCGGGTCGCCCACGCTGAGGATGATCACATCCTCGCCCCGACGCTTGGCTTCATACGCGGCGTAGTGAATGTCCCAGGCGGCCACGCCGTCGCCGGCTATCCGTTCAACAAAAGGTGAAAACCGCATGCCAGTGCCTCGTTCGAATGGAAGAAACGCAAGCCCGCAACCAACCGGGGGATGGTGGAGCCAACATAGTCCAGACTGAACACTCGTTCAACAGAAAAGACAAACTTGTTCGTGTTCAGCGTAAACAGGTCGTTTTCACGACAGTACATGGGAGCCTGCACACCTCCCCTGTAGGAGCGAGCTTGCTCGCGATGGCGGTGTGTCAGCCGAAGAGAATGTTGAATGACACACCGCCATCGCGGGCAAGCCCGCCCCTACAGGGGCGATGGGGCGGCCGGGTTTAGCGCATCGCGCAGTCGTGCTTGAGCTCAATCAGCGTCACGCCGGCGTGGGCAAAACCTGCGCGCAGGTCGCTCTCCAACTCAGCCAGGTTTTGCGGTTGCCGCACGGTGCAGCCGAAGGCCGTGGCCAACATTGCGAAGTCCGGATTGCGGGGCAACACGCCAACCGGTTCGATATCCAGGCTTTGCATGTCGTCGCGGATCTGCCCCAGCGCGTCGTTGTTCCACAGCAGCACCACCAGCGGACTGTCGAGCTCTTCGACGGCGGTGGCCAGTTCCTGCGCGGTGTAGAGAAAACCGCCGTCGCCCACCAACACCAGGCCGTGTCGCTGCGGTGCGCCAAATTTGGCACCGATCCCCGCTGGCAGGCCGTAACCGAGGGTGCCGTAACCGGTCGGGTGCAACCAGCTTCGGGGACCTTGGCTCGCATACGCGTAGTTGCCGGTGTAGGCCAGTTGGGTCATGTCGCTGCTGATGAAGGTGTCGACGGGCATTGCGGCGGCGATGCGGTCGAGAATGCGTTGGTGCAGGGCCTGCAAATCGCCGTGGCCGGCCCTGACCGCAGCGTTCAATCGGGCCACGGCGTCCACCGCTTCAACCGAATCACGCGCGGCGCCGGGCAAGCGCGCCAACAATGCACCCAGCGTTTGCAGGGCATCGCCGTGCAAGGCGACGGCACTGGGGTAGAAGTCGTTGAACTTGCGCGAATCGATGTCGATGCGGATCACTTCGCCGCCGACCGGCAGGCGCTCACGCCAGTAATCGGTGTCGGCCATTTCCGTGCCGACCGCCAGCACCACGTCGGCTTGCGCGATCAAATCCCAACCGAGTTGCACGCACAGGCTGGCTCCGGCATTCAAGGGCGCATCGGGTGCCAGCAAGCCTTTGCCCGCGACGCTGGTAAACAACGGTGCGGCGAGGCGATCGCTCAGGGCTCGCAACTCGGCCCCGGCGGCCAACGCACCACCGCCCGCGATGATCATCGGCCGCCTGGCGTCCAGCAGTCGCCTGGCTGCTTCGTCGAGGGCGCTGGCATCGGGCAGACCACGTCCGGGGCGGCGCACCACCTCGCCACTCCAATCCCGGCTGATCGCCCCCGCCAGCACATCCAGCGGCACAGAAATATGCACCGGCCGCGGCCGCTCGCTCTCGAACACGGCGAAGGCGCGGGCGACCAGTTCGGGTAGATCGTCGGTGCGCAAGGCGACCGCCGAAAACGCGGTGATGGGCGCGGTGATCGCCCGTTGATCCTGGGTTTCGTGCAGGCAACCCCACCCTTTACCAAGGCTGGCGGTGTGGTTGACGCTGGAAATGACCAGCATCGGAATCGAATCGGCGTAGGCCTGGCCGATGGCGGTTGCCGCATTGGTGACACCGGGGCCGGTGATGACGAAGCACACCCCCGGCTTGCCACTGACTCGGGCGTAACCGTCGGCCATGAACCCGGCGCCCTGCTCATGCCGAGTCAGCACATGGCGAATGCCGCTGCCGGGCAGACCGCGATACAGCTCGAGGGTGTGAACACCGGGGATGCCGAACACGGTATCGACCCCGTAATTGGACAACAGCCGCACCAGTGCCTGGCCGCCAGTGAGGGTCGTGGATGAAGGTTGCCCGGTGGATGGTGAGTTCATGCCAGCCCTCGTTTTATTGTTCTGTTGAGGATTCGGATGCTGTCGATATTAAACACTCGTTCAACAGTGAGGCAATCTTTTCCTGAAACGCTCAAAGTCGCTAAAAAACTGGCTAACTCATTGTTTTAACAAGGATTGCTTGGCTTTATCGAAAACACCGAGCGAGAGTTGTTACATCTTCGAACATTCAGGCTGCCAGCGAAGCGGCTGCGGTAAACAGATACCCGGCCCCATGAATGGTGATGATCAGCTCGGGGTCGGCAGGGTTGTCCTGCAGCTTGCGCCGAAGTCGACCCACCAGCACGTCAATGGAGCGGTCATTGGGCAGCCATTCGCGGTTGCGCAACTGATCCATCAACTGGTCGCGACTCAGGGTCTGGCCGACGTTGCGCATGAACACATTGAGGAGCTGGAACTCGCCATGGCTGAGCAGGGTTTCGCGGCCATCGCCAGCCTTCAGGCGCCGGCGACCAGTGTCGAGAGTCCAGCCGGCGAAACGTTTGAGGTGTGTGTCCAGCGGCACGGACGAGCGCACCCGACGCAACAGGTTGCGCGCGCGGGCGAGCAGTTCTCGTGGCTGCACGGGTTGCACCAGGTATTCGTCTGCGCCGCATTCCAGCGCCGCAAGCCGTTCGGTGTCGTCGCCAACGAGCATGATCCCGACCTGCGACTCCTCGCGCCATTGTCGAGTCACGGCCAGGGCATCCGGCCAGCTTGCATCGAGCACAACCAGTCCGATGGCCAGACCGACGAGGCAGGCATCGGCCTGATCGAGCGAGCCAGCGCAGTGGATCTCGAACCCCTGCGGCTCGAGGGTGCTGCGCAGCTGTTCGTGGACCTGCGCATCGTCACTCACAATCAGCACACACCCCGTCATGAACTGGCTCCTGTTCGTCTTGGAATTATTCGAAGCGGTAACTGCACTCTAGCCCTTGCTGAACAGGCGATCAACAAGCGCGATTCACGCCACGACGAAGCGACGATACCCGCCCATTTGCAGGCCATCGACCCAGGCTTCACAGATCTGCACGCCCTGAGCCGGGGTGAAGGTGTCGGGATTGAGTCCGGCTTCCAGCCACAACCCGTCGAGCAAGGCACTCAGGCCGATGGCTGCAAAGCCTGCGTCGAAGCCCTCCCAGCCCTCCTCGTGCGCCAACAATCGTAAGGTTTCGCCCATGATCGTGCGGTACTCGCCATAGGAGTGATCGTGGGCGCGGTTGATCGCATCGGCGGTTTTCACCGCGCCCCAGAACGCCAGCCAGGCTTCGAGCAGCTCCGGGTCGAGCATGCGCGGGGAAAACGACGCCTCGAAGAACGCCGAAAATTGTCCGCGGGCACCTTCCCCTGCATTGGCCACCGCTTCGCGCAGCAGGCTCATCACCTGCCCGGTGATGTGCAAGTAGGCATCAGCCACCAATTCATCCTTGCCGGCATAGTGATGACTGATCAACCCGACCGACACCCCGGCTTCGGCGCAGATCTTGCGGATCGAGGTGCCGACAAAGCCGTATTTTTTCAGGCATGTCAGCGTAGCGGCCACCAGATTGGCCTTGCGCAATTGGGGGTCCATGCGCAGAAAACGCGCTTCTTCAGCCATAGTGTTCCAGCCCGTAAGACAGTCGATGGCAGACGGTACAACATTGCGTCAGCGGATGGGATACAGCGCTTCGTCGAACTGCTCGAGACGCGGGAAAACCAGTGGCGAATCCTGTTCCAGATGTGTCAGGCGCTCACGGTAGTCAGTCAGGAACTGCTCGCGGGCCTCACCACTGATGTAAGGCACGTGCCACGCCACGAATGGCGGCAGCACCTCCAGGCCGACATACGCCAGGGTGCCACGCAGCAACGGCCGCAGCATGTCTTCCAGCGGGCCGTGTATCGCGCCTTCGCCGAACATGTGTTCGCGCCCGCCGAGGGTCACGCTGACCAACGCCTTCTTGCCGGCCAGGCCGCCCTGATCGTAAAAGCGCTTGCCGCCGTAGCACACGCCGGACATCAGCACCCGATCGATCCAACCCTTGAGAATGGCCGGCATGGAGAACCAGTAGATCGGGAAATTGAGAATCAACAGGTCAGCCCACAGCAGCTTGTCCAGTTCCTGCTGAATGTCCGGCGCGAGGCTTTTGCTCTTGACCCCAAGGCGCTGTTCGAGGGCATACACCAGGTAGTCGGGGTTATCTCGCTCAGAAAAATCCTCGGCGCTGGCCACGGGATTCCAATTCATTGCGTAAAGATCGGAGACCTGCACCTCGTGCCCCTGGGCGTGCAAGGTCTGCACCGCCTCATCGCGCAAGGCGCTGGTGAAGGATTGCGGTTCCGGGTGGGCGTGGAGTATCAGTACATTCATTGGATAGACCTTGAAATTTTATCGTGAGTGCTCAGGCCAGGCGGATCAGTGCATCCACCGCCACCGCCCCTTCGGCATTGACGAGCAGGGGGTTCACATCCAGCTCAAGCAGGCGCTCGGTGTTCTCGCAGGCGTAGTCCGCCACCGCGCGAATCGCCCGCACCAGCGCCGGCATGTCCACTGCCGGGCCGCCGCGAAAACCCGTGAGCAAGGGCGCACAACGCAACGCCAGCAGCGCGTCATGAATGGCCTGGTCGGTGGTCGGCAGCAACAGGCTGCGACTGTCCTTGAGCAGCTCGACCAGAATCCCGCCAGCGCCGATGATCAGCGCCAGGCCGAAGCCGGTTTCGCGCTTGATGCCGACGATCAACTCCGCCAGTGGTGGTGCTGCCATGCGTTCGAGCAGGACCTGATCGAAGGCCACACCCGGCGCATGTTCCGCGAGGTTGCTGCGCATGCGCTCAAGTGCGGCGCTCAGGGCCTGTTCGTCCTTGAGGTTGAGGGCAACGCCGCCGGCTTCGGTCTTGTGCGGCAGATCAGTGCTGACCACCTTGAGAACCAGCGGGTAGCCGAGGCTGCGCGCCTGCTCCAGGGCCTGGTCCGGACGACACAGGCGCGCGTCAGGCAAGGGCAGGCCGAACGGGCGCAAAGCCTGTTTCGATTGCCATTCATCCAACAGGCATCCCCGCCCTTGCACCGCCTGCGGACAGAGCAGCGCCAGCGACGATTCGCCATCATCGAGCAAAACGTCCCGGCGCGCGCGGTAATGGGCGATGCGGGCCCAGGCGGCCAGGCCATCCTCGACGCCCTGCAACGCCGCCACGCCTTGGCGGTGCAGGCGCTCACGGGCGCTGGCTGGCAGCAGCTCGGGGAACGCCGAGGTGACGAAACCCACCTTGCCGTGTCGCTCGAGCCCCTGGCAAAACAAGTCCAGCAACAGGTCGCACTCCTTGCGCTCGCCGGTAAATTCGGCCGGGTAGTCGAGCACCAACAGCGCCGCGTCGGCCGGGGATCGCAGGGCCGTTTCGAGCATCTTTTCCAGCGCGTCGCGGTCGCCCCAGATGGCCGTGGTGAAGTCCAGCGGATTGACCAGATTGGCATAACCGGGCAGCACCTGCGCCAGCTCGACCCGTTGATCGGCGGCGAGTTTGGGCAAGCTCAAGTGGTTGCGTTCGGCGTAGTCGGCGATCAGCCCGGCGTCACCCCCGGAACAGGCCAGCGCAATCAGGCTCGGCCCCTTCGGCAAGTTACCGCAGGCCGCCGCCTTGAGTGTTTCGACAAAACTCACCGGACCGCTGACACGGATCACCCCGAGGCGCGCAAACAAACTGTCGTACAGCGCATCGGAGCCCGCCAGCGAGCTGGTGTGGCTGAGCGCCAACTCGGCGCCGATCTGCGACACGCCGGTTTTCAAAGCGATGATCGGAATGCCTTTCTCCAGGGCCTTGTGCGCGACGCGAGCGAATCCCGGGACGTTCTTCAGCCCTTCCAGGTGCAAACCGATGGCGGTGACCCGAGGCTCGTCGAGCAGGACATCCATCAACTCGGCGACGCCCAGTTGCGCCTGGTTGCCCACCGACGCCATGTACGCCAGCGGCAGCGAGCGGTCGCTCATCGACAGGTTGTAGGCGAAGTTGCCGCTCTGGGTCAGGATCGCCACGCCCTTCTCCACTGTCTTGCCGCCATGGGCCACCGGCCACAAAGCCACGTTGTGGAGGTAGTCGAGCAAGCCGTAGCAATTGGGGCCGAGCAACGCCATGTCGCCGGCTGCTTGCAAAAGCGTCTGTTGCAACGCCGCGCCGGCTTCGCCAATTTCGGCGAAACCGGAGGCGTAGCAGATCGCCCCACCGGCGCCCTTGGCGGCCAGCTCGCGGACGCAGTCCAGCGTCAGTTCACGATTGGTCGCGATAAATACGCCGTCGGGTGCGCACGGCAGCTCGGCAATAGAAGCCACACAGGGCACGCCTTCGAGATTCGAATGCTGCGGATTGACCAGCCACATCGGGCCGGCAAAGCCACCCTCGGCGCAGCGCTTGAGCGCCCGCGCCATGCTGCGTCCGCCGACGAATGCCAGGTGACGCGGTTGGAGCAGACGCTTGAGGTTATCTCTGATCGACATGGGAGGCTCCTTGGCCAATCAGCGCAGCAGCGGCCGCAGCAGTTCACGGGAAATGATGTGCCGCTGGATCTCTGAAGTGCCTTCCCAGATCCTTTCAATCCGTGCGTTGCGCCAGATGCGCTCCACCGGTCCCTCGTCCATCAGCCCCATGCCGCCAAAAATCTGCACCGCTTCATCCGCGACGCGCCCCAGCACTTCACTGGCGAACAGCTTGGCCATGCCGGCGTCGCCATCGGTCATGCTGCCCTGGTCCATTTTCCAGGCGGCGTTCAAGGCCAACAGTTCGGCGGCGCGAATTTCGGTGGCCATGTCCGCCAGCTTGAAAGAGATGCCCTGATACGTGCCGATGGCATGGCCGAACTGTTTGCGGTCCGCGGCCCATTGCAGCGACACGTCCAGCGCCCGCTGCGCCTGGCCCACGCAATTGGCCGCGACCATCACCCGCCCGGCCGTCAGCCAGGCGTTGGCCACGTCCCAGCCCTTGCCGACTTCGCCCAGCACCTTGGAAGCGGGTACGCGGCAGTCGTCGAAGAAGATTTCGCTGGTGTGATAACCCCGGTTGCTCACGCACTTGGGACCACGGCGGATGGTCATGCCGGGGGTGTCGCAGTCGACCAGGAACGAAGTCACGGCGTTGCGTGGGCGACCCTTGTGCTCAAAGGTGTCGGTGACCGCAAACACAATGGCAAAATCGGCATGCCCGGCATGGCTGATGAAATGCTTGCTGCCGTTGATGACAAAGTCGTCGCCGTCACGCACGGCGCGGGTCTTGATCGCGTTGGCATCGGAGCCAGCACCCGGTTCGGTCAGCGCAAAGCAATCAACTTTCTCCCCGCGTACGCAGGGCAGCAGGTAATCCTCGATCTGCGCGCCCTGGCAGGCCATCAGGATTTTCGAGGGACGCGCCACGAATACATGCAGCGCCCACGAGACCTTGGACAATTCACGCTCGATCAGCGCCTGGGACAGGTAATCGAGGCCACCGCCGCCCACTTCCTCGGGCATGTTGAACGCGTAAAAACCGGCGGCAAGCGCCTTGGCGCGAATGTGCGCGGCCAGTTCAGGTGGAACGGCATCGGCACGGTCGACGGCCTCTTCATGGGGCAGCAGTTCTTTTTCGACGAAGCTGCGCACGGACTCGACCAACATGTCCTGCTCTTGGGTCAGTTGAAAATTCATGATGAGCGTACCTGCGGTTCGATTACTGGCCGATGAAGTGTGGCGTGCGTTTTTCCACGGCAGCCTTTAGGGCTTCGGCGCCGTCCTGGCTGCGCCCGCAAAGCAGGCCGGCAGCCTGTTCGGCGTGCAGTTGTTCGGCGAGGCTGCGCCCTGCGCCGTCGCGCAGCAGCACCTTGGTCTGGGCAAAGGCAAAGGTTGGGCCGTTGGCCAGGCGCGTGGCCAGTGCCGTGGTGTGGGCGAGCAATTCTTCGTCGGCGCAGACTTCCCCCACCAGGCCGGCGGCCAGCGCACGGTCGGCGCTCCACAGTTCATCGAGAAACAGCAATCGCTTGCTTTGCTCGACGCCGATCAGGCGCGGCAAGTGCCAACTGGCGCCCGCGTCCGGCGAGTAGGCCATGCCGGTATAACCGGCCTTGAACCTTGCCGACCGAGCAGCCACCCGCAGGTCGCAGCACAGGCTCAGATCCATCCCGGCGCCCACCGCGATGCCGTTGATGGCGGCGATGGTGGGTTTGCTAACGCCGTGCAGTCGGTTCATCAGCAGATGCGCGGTTTCAGTCCAGCCGTAGGTTTCGAGGATGCCGCGACGCTCGGCATCCGCCCACTCCGCCACGTCCGCACCGGCGCAAAACCCCTTGCCGTTGCCCGTCAAAACCAGCACCCGCACGGCGGGATTGGCGTCGTGGGCTTCCAGCGCCTCGATCAGGGCCTTGAGGGTGGGAATGTCCAGCGCATTGCGTTGCTCGGTACGGTTGAGGGTGATCCAGGCGATGCCGTTTTCAACGCGATTGAGCAATGAAGGTAGCGATGTCATGAAAGGCCCTCGTCGTTTTTGTAGTTGGACTTGAGGTACGAACTGACGCCGATACTAAACACCTGTTCAGTTTCTCGGCAAGGGGGTTCGCTTGCCTGTTACATCTTCGAACAAGTCACGGCCTCATCGCGGCGGCGCGACGATGAGGCCAGCACAGCCAACACAAACCTGCCAGACACAAAAAAGCCCCGACTCTCACAAGCCAGGGCTTTTGCTTGAAGCATCAGCAACAGCGAGTCGTGCAACTGCGCTTGCCATAACGCGCTTCCTGGCGCTCACGGAAGAACGCCGACTGACTCATCACCGTCTCCCCCGGATGATTGCGCGCCATCAGGGCCACGTAGTTGTCGTAATCCGGAACGCCCACCATGAGGCGGGCGCTCTGACTGAGGAATCGGGCGGCATGCTGCAGTTTGCGGAACATGGCAGAACTCTCTGTGTGGGGATGGGACACTGCCATGAAAACCCGCGCATGTATCTGCAATGTGTCCGCACGAAAAAAAGATGGCAAACCCAAGTCGTACGACCTCATCGCACCCGGAACCTTGTCCCTTCGAACCATATGCGGTAAAAACCCACAAGTCGTACGACAACATAATAAAAATCCTGCCGTCGCCAGAGACCTGCCATGAACCGCCAGACCGCTCCACTGCCCTTTCCCCGCCACCTCGCCGTATTGATCCTGCTGTGCATGGGCTGCGCCTTTGCCGGCAACCATGTGGCCGCCCGCGTGGCATTCGATGACGGCGCCGGGGTGTTGCTGGCGATTCTGATGCGCTCGGGCGGAACGTTGTTGGTGCTGGCCGCGCTGGTGTTGTGGCAGCGGCAGAGCTTGCGCTTGCCTGCCGGTGCATGGCGCTGGCAATTGCTGCTGGGTTTGCTGATCGCGACCCAGAGCCTGTGTCTTTACTCAGCGGTCGCCCGGGTGCCAGTGGCCCTGGCACTGCTGGTGGGGAACGTGTTTCCGATCCTGCTGGCATTGCTGACTTGGGCCTTGGGTGGCCCGCGTCCGACAGCGCGCACCGCAGCACTGATGAGTCTGATACTGCTGGGCCTGGTGTTTGTGCTTGACGTACCGGGACGTCTCGCCGCCAACAGCAGCGTCGGCCCCGAGTGGTTGCTCGGGGTCGCGCTGGCATTCTGCGCCGCCAGCGTTTTCGCCTGCGCGTTATGGATCACCGATCACAAACTGTCTCAGGTGCGCGGTTCGGTGCGCAGTCTGCTGACCATTTTCATCGTATTCAGCAGCGTCAACCTGGCCGGGCTGACCGGCGCCCTCCCCGGCGGCCTCAACCTACCGGCCAGCGCGACGGGCTGGTGGGCGCTGGCTACGCTGGTGGTGCTCTACGGAACCGGCTTCATCGTCCTGTTCATTTCGGTGCCGCGCCTGGACATGCCCCGCAACGCGCCCGTGATGAACATCGAACCACTGGCCACGCTGCTGATGGGTTGGGTCGTGCTGGACCAGATGCTCAGCACCGGACAAGTGATCGGCGGCGCGATCGTCGTGACCGGGATCGTCCTGCTGACCTCCCGAAAGACCAATCCCACGCCATCCGCCGTCACAGCACCCGCCGCCGGTACTCCGCCAGCACACTGCCAAGACAGACGCTGAACCGCCCTCAGGCTCAAGTTCAAGCGTCCCAAGGCGCCACCGCATCGATATCGATGGCGTAATGCGCAATCGCTTTTGCGCAGACGGCGGGCTCCAGACTCCCAGTCTGCACCAGCGAGGTCAGCGCACTGAGCACGATCTGATGGCGGTCCACTTCAAAGAAACTGCGCAACTGGCTGCGGGTATCGCTGCGGCCAAAACCGTCGGTGCCAAGCACGCTGTACGGCGCCGCTACATAACTGGCGATCAGTTGCGGCAAGGCGCGCACATAGTCGGTGCAAGCGACGATTGGCGCCGTGGCTGTCAGCGACTCGCCGACATGACTGCGTCGCTGCGGCTCGGTGGGGTGCAGGCGATTCCAGCGTTCGACGTCGCGGGCGTCACGCGCCAACTCGGTGAAGCTGGTGACGCTCCACACCTCGCTGTCGACATTCCAGTCGCTGGCCAGCAATTGGGCGGCGGCGATCACTTCCCGCAGGATCGCCCCTGAGCCCAGCAACTGCACGGTGCCGCGCGCATCCTCGACTTCATGTCGGCCGAACAGGTACATGCCCTTGATGATTGCAGCCTCGGCCCCCTCCGGCACATTGGCCTGCGGGTAGTTTTCGTTCATCAGCGTGATGTAGTAGAACTCGTCGACCTGACGTTCGAGCATCTGACGCATGCCGTGGTCCAGGATCACCGCAAACTCTCCGGCGAACGCCGGATCGTACGCCCGGCAATTGGGCACCATCGACGCCATCAAATGGCTGTTGCCATCCTGGTGCTGCAAGCCTTCACCGCCGAGGGTCGTACGCCCCGCAGTTGCCCCTAGCAGGAAACCCCGCGCCCGCTGGTCGGCCGCCGCCCAGACCAGGTCACCGATGCGCTGGAAGCCGAACATCGAGTAGTAAATGTAAAACGGCAGCATCGGCAGGCCGTGCACCGAATAACTGGTGGCAGCCGCCACCCAGGAGCTGATCGCTCCGGCCTCGCTGATACCCTCTTCGAGGATCTGCCCGTCCAGCGCTTCGCGGTAGCTCAGGATCGAGCCGATGTCTTCTGGCTCGTAACGCTGACCAACACTGGAGTAAATACCGATCTGCTTGAACAGGCTGGCCATGCCGAAGGTGCGGGCCTCGTCGGCGACGATCGGCACGATGCGGGGGCCGAGCTGCTTGTCGCGCAACAAACCGCTGAGCAGGCGCACGAAGGCCATGGTGGTGGACATTCCCTTGTCGTCGGCGGCAATGGCGAAGCTGGCGTAGCTGTCGATGTCCGGCACCTTGAGTGACGGAGCGCTCGTTGGCCGCGACGGCAGGTAGCCGCCCAAAGCCTGGCGGCGCTCGTGCAGGTAACGCATTTCGGCACTGTCGGCAGCCGGTTTGAAGAAGCTGAGCGAGGTGGCCTGTTCATCGCTCAACGGCAGATTGAAACGGTTGCGGAAGGCGATCAACGCATCCTTGTCGAGCTTCTTCTGTTGGTGCACGGTCATCTTGCCCTGCCCTGCATCCCCCATGCCGAAGCCCTTCTTGGTTTGCGCCAGGATCACCGTGGGCTTGGTGCCTTCACGCATGGCGCTGTGATAGGCGCTGAAAATTTTCACCATGTCATGGCCGCCACGTTTGAGGCGGTCGATCTGCTCGTCAGTGAGACCCTGGGCCAATTTCGCGAGGGCTTCGTTCTGGCCAAAAAAATGGTCGCGGTTGAAGCGTCCATCCTTGGCGGCGAAGGTCTGGAACTGGCCATCAACCGTACTGGACAACGCCTTGACCAGCGCCCCCTCATGATCGCGGGCAAACAGGCCGTCCCAGTCAGAACCCCACACCAGCTTGATCACGTTCCAGCCCGCGCCGCCGAACAGCGCTTCCAACTCGTCGATGATTCGACCATTGCCCCGCACCGGGCCGTCCAGGCGCTGCAGGTTGCAGTTGACCACCCACACCAGATTATCCAGGCCTTCACGCGCCGCCAGGGTCAGGGCCGACATACTTTCCGGCTCATCCATTTCGCCGTCGCCAAACACACCCCAGACGGTCCGCCCGGCAGTGTCCTGCAAGCCGCGATGGTCCAGGTAACGCATGAAACGCGCCTGGTAGATCGAACTGATCGGACCAATGCCCATCGAGCCGGTGGGGAACTGCCAGAAGTCCGGCATCAACCACGGGTGCGGGTAGCTCGACAGCCCCCGGGCACCGTGAGCGCGCGCACCGATCTCCTGCCGGTAATGCTGCAGGTCCTGTTCTTCGAGGCGCCCTTCCAGATACGCTCGTGCATACACGCCGGGTGCCGAGTGCGGCTGGTAGAACACCAGGTCACCGCCGCTGCTGTCGTTACGGGCCTGGAACAAATGGTTGAAGCCCACCTCGAACAGATCGGCGGCGCTGGCATAACTGGCGATGTGGCCGCCCAGCTCGCCGTAGGCCTGATTGGCACGTGCGACCATGACCAGCGCATTCCAGCGCATGATCGAAGCCAGGCGCTCCTCCATCGCCAGGTCTCCGGGGTACACCGGTTGCTGCTCGACGCTGATGGTATTGATGTACGGTGTGCCATGACGCGGCCGCCAACCGATGTCGGCGGTGCTGGCCAGTGTCACCAGCCTGTCCATGATCCGCCTGGCCTGTTCGGCACCGCCATGGGCGATCACCGACAACAGGGCGTCGCGCCACTCGGTGATTTCTTCTTCATCTTGCGTGATTGGCCCCGATGCGTGAGCCTGCGACTGGGACGAACTCATGGCCATCTCCTGCACTGATTAAATGACACCACGCTCCTGCAACAAGCTTTTCGCCAAGCGACGGATCGCCGTCAGCACCTGTTCGACTTGCTGATCCATCTGTTCAATGGACAACGCCACGGCGCCCAGGTCGATCACGCGCAACGGATGTCCGCAGACGGAGCCCAGCCAGGCCAGGCCCGGGCTCGTTCCGGCTTCGACCTCCAACAGGAAACTGCCTTTGGCTACACGACACAATAGCTGCCTGGCATCGCTCGCATCGGCCAACGACGAAGGTGGCGTCCCGGATTCGACCCGCAACCAGTCGAGCATCAGTTGCCGCGACTGATTGACCGCCAGATACGCCACCTGGTCCCAGTCATCGATGGCCAGATGCAACTGGTCGATCATGTACTTGGGCAATTCGACGCTGCTGACAATGACCACCCCGGCGTCCGCCGAAGGTTCCTTGATCCAGATTGCGGATTGCGGTCTCGTCTGCATGACAGTGCTCCTGCGGTTCGAAGGTTCTGCTGGTGCTCTATCTGTAGGAGCAAGCTTGCTCGCGATGCGGTGGGTCAAACAGCACCGGGTCGCCTGACACACCGCATCGCGAGCAAGCTCGCTCCTACAGGGGTTTCAGGAGATTGCCCAGAATCAGCCGTTACGGAACAGGAAGCTGTAGGCATTCAAGGCCGGCACCCCGCCGAGGTGTGCGTACAGCACCTTCGAACCTTCGGGGAATTCGCCACGGCGGACCATTTCGATCATCCCGTGCATGGATTTGCCTTCGTACACCGGGTCGGTCAGCACCCCTTCCAGTCGGCCACACAGGCGGATCGCTTCCAGGGTACCTTCGTTGGGCAGGCCGTATTCTGGGTGGGCGAAACGTGTGTCGAGCACCACGTCTTCCTCGGTAATTTCCCGGCCCAGATCCACCAGTTCAGCGGTGTGCCGGGCGATGCGCAGGATCTGCGCCCTGGTCTGTGCCGGTTTGGCCGAGGCGTCGATGCCAATGACGTTCTTCGAGCGACCATCGGCGGCGAACCCCACCACCATGCCCGCCTGGGTACTGCCGGTCACGGAACACACTACGATGTAATCAAATTTGAAGCCCAGCGCTTTCTCCTGCTCGCGGACTTCCTCGGCGAAACCAACGAAGCCCAGGCCGCCGTAAGGATGTTCGGAGCAACCGGCGGGAATCGGGAACGGCTTGCCGCCGCGCTCCTTGACGTCACTCATGGCCTTCTCCCAGCTCGGGCGAATGCCGATGTCGAAACCGGCTGCGTCGAGCCGCACATCGGCGCCCATGATCCGCGACATTTCAATGTTCCCCACCCGGTCATACACGGCGTCGGAGTAGTTCACCCAGTTTTCCTGGACCAGCACGCATTTCATGCCCAGGTGGGCTGCAACGGCGGCCACCTGACGGGTCTGGTTGGACTGGATGCCACCGATCGACACCAGGGTGTCGCAGCCCTGTTCGATGGCTTCGGGGATCAGGTATTCAAGCTTGCGGGTCTTGTTGCCACCGAAGGCCAGGCCGCTGTTGCAGTCCTCGCGCTTGGCATACAACTCGACCTTGCCACCCAGGTGCTCGCTCAGGCGTTTCAGGGGGGTGATGGGCGAAGGACCGAAGGTCAACGGGTAGCGCTTGAATTGATTCAGGTTCATGGGTGTGCTCCTTTGTTATGGAATATCCAGGCGCCAGGCCGAAGACAGGTCTGAATGTGCAGGCCGTTTCAGGGCGGCTTCGATGAATTCCATGGTAAGAACAAACCGAAAAATATGTGTTGCAAGTTTCAGGCGGTTAAAGAAACATAAATCGATAATGTACAAACTGATCATCTTTTTATTGTGTGGAAATCGCCTTGAGCGCAATAAATCATCGCAACAAGACCGCCACGCCAACACCGGAGCCGCATGCGCTGGATCGCATCGACCGCGCCATTCTCAAGACGTTGCAGCGCGATGCGTCCATTTCCAATGTGGCCCTCGCGGACAAGGTCAAACTCAGCGCGCCGGCCTGCCTGCGCCGCGTCGAACGTCTCAAGCAGGCCGGCTTGATCAAGGGCATTGTCGCGTTGCTCGACAGCGAAGCGCTGGACGCGGGGATGGTGGTATTGATTGGCGTGGTGCTGGACCGCTCGACCCCGGAATCCTTCGCCGCCTTCGAAGAAGCGGCGCAAAAGGTCTCCGGTTGCATGGAGTGCCATGTGGTGACGGGCGAATTCGATTACTTCATGTTGCTGCGCACCAAGGACAGCAACAGCTTCAACCGGCTGCACGCCGAACAGTTGCTGTACTTGCCCGGCGTGCGGCAGATCCGTTCCTTCATGGGGCTGCGTAACGTGCTGTCGACCACGCAAATTCCCCTCTGAGATCGCAAAAGCCCCCTACAAACCCGACCTCAAAGGCGCCTTCACCACCGTCAGGCTGAAAGATTCTGCCTATCGACGCGCAACACTGCCCCTATTAGCTGCCTTCCCCACTCGGGTCTAACCTTAGTCTGCGCTGGCGCCATAAGCCGGCCGGATTAGCGCTGTAAAGGAGTCAGGAACGAGCCAAGCTTGACCCGGCCATCCGCACTGCTGGCCCTGCAACCTGTGGCATCGATTCCGCTCGTCGCTGTTTAACGCCCACTCCGGGCCCGATAGCCGGACGAACACGACCAGAGGTATCCCGCACATGGCAAATGAATCGAAGTGCCCTTTCAACCACGCCGCAGGCGGTGGCACGACCAACCGCGACTGGTGGCCGAACCAACTGAATCTGAAGATCCTGCACCAGCACTCGTCCCTTTCCGATCCCATGGACGAGGGCTTCGACTACGCCAACGCTTTTAAAGAACTCGACTTTGCCGCGGTCAAGCGCGACCTGACGGCGCTGATGACCGACTCGCAGGACTGGTGGCCGGCTGACTTCGGTCACTACGGGCCACTGTTCGTGCGGATGGCCTGGCACGCCGCCGGTACGTATCGGACCGGCGACGGCCGAGGCGGCGCCGGTTCTGGCCAGCAACGCTTTGCCCCGCTCAACAGCTGGCCCGACAACGTCAGCCTCGACAAGGCGCGCCGGCTGCTGTGGCCGATCAAGCAAAAGTATGGGCGCAACCTGTCCTGGGCCGACCTGATCGTGCTCACCGGTAACGTCGCCCTGGAATCGATGGGCTTCAAGACCTTCGGCTTTTCCGGTGGGCGACCTGATGTCTGGGAGCCCGACGAAGACGTCTACTGGGGTTCGGAGACCACCTGGCTTGGCGGTGACACCCGCTACGGCAAAGGCAAGGAGGCGGTGCAGCCGCCAGGCGACGTGCCACTGGTGGCCGAACCTGGACGCAACGAGGACAGCCGCACCGACCATGGCCGCAACCTGGAGAACCCGCTGGCTGCCGTGCAGATGGGCCTGATCTACGTCAACCCTGAAGGCCCGGAAGGCAACCCGGATCCGGTTGCCTCGGCCAAGGATATCCGCGAAACCTTCGGTCGCATGGCCATGAATGACGAAGAAACCGTGGCGCTGATTGCCGGCGGCCACGCCTTCGGTAAAACCCACGGTGCCGGCCCCGCCGACAACGTCGGCCCCGAGCCCGAAGCGGCTGGCCTGGAACTCCAGGGCCTGGGTTGGAAAAACAGTTTCGGCACCGGTAAAGGCCCGGACACCATCACCAGCGGACTGGAAGTGACCTGGACCACCACGCCAACGAAATGGAGCAACAACTACTTCGAAAACCTGTTCGGTTTCGAGTGGGAGCTGACCAAGAGCCCCGCAGGCGCCAACCAATGGATCCCGAAAAACGGTGCCGGCGCCGGGATGATTCCCGATGCCCACGACCCGTCGAAACGGCAGACGCCAAGGATGCTAACCTCCGACCTGGCCTTGCGCTACGATCCAATCTACGAGCCCATCTCACGGCGCTTCCTGGAAAACCCCGATCAGCTCGCCGACGCCTTTGCCCGCGCCTGGTTCAAGCTGATCCACCGTGACATGGGCCCGCTGTCGCGCTACCTCGGTCCGGAAATGCCCAGCGAAGAACTGTTGTGGCAGGACCCTATCCCGAAAGTCGATCATGCCCTGGTCGACGACGCCGACGTCGCCGCGCTCAAAAGCAAAATCCTCGCCTCGGGCCTGACTATTTCGCAACTGGTGTCGACCGCCTGGGCCGCCGCGTCGACCTTCCGTGGCTCCGACAAACGCGGCGGCGCCAACGGTGGTCGTCTGCGCCTGGCACCTCAGAAATTCTGGCAGGCCAACCAGCCTGAACAACTGGCTAACGTGCTGGCCAAGCTCGAGAGTATTCAAGGTGAGTTCAACAGCGCACAAGGAGGAGGCAAGAAAATCTCGCTGGCCGACCTGATCGTGCTGGCCGGCAGTGCCGCTGTCGAGCAAGCGGCAAAAAATGCGGGACACAACGTGACGGTAGCCTTCACACCCGGGCGGATGGACGCCTCGCAGGAGCAGACCGATGTCGAGTCGTTCGGCTTCCTCGAACCGATTGCAGATGGTTTCCGCAATTACACCAAGGGCAACTTCAACTTTGGATCTGAACACCTGCTGGTCGACAAGGCGCAACTGCTGACCCTCACGGCTCCGGAAATGACGGTACTGGTCGGTGGCCTGCGGGTGCTGGAGACCAATGTCGGGCAGACTCGCCACGGCGTGTTCACCCACGAGAAGGACAAGCTGACGAACGACTTCTTCAAGAACCTGCTCAGCATGGAGAATGAATGGAAACCCACCTCGAGCGAAACGTTCGAAGCACGGGACCGCCAAACCGGCCAGGTGAAATGGACCGGCACACGGGTGGACCTGGTCTTTGGCTCCCATGCGCAGTTGCGAGCGCTCGCCGAGGTCTATGCCAGTGGCGATTCGAAGGAAAAATTCGTCAGGGACTTCGTGGCGGCCTGGACCAAGGTGATGAACCTGGATCGGTTTGATCTGAAGTGATGCTGCCCCTGTAGGAGCGAGCATGCTCGCTCCTACAGGTCAGGTGTGCGCAGCAATCAAACCGGGGAGATCGTCGCCAGCGCACCAATTAACAGGGTCAGCACGAGAAAGCCGCCGAGGAACAGAGACATCTTGGCCATGACGGCCTCCTGGTTTGCTGTGGTTCGTGCTGCCATTGTGAGCCGCTGCGCCTGTACATAACAGGCGCAGATTGCACCGGAAAATACGGATCAGATAACCACGCGCAATGCCAACCCCTCATAGGCATCCAGCGTAATGGTGAATTCCCCTTCGGGCGTGAGATCACCTTCCACCCGTTCATTGATGATGTCGACCACCGGTCCCGGTGCAATGCTCGGCAGGTGCAGGGTTTCGGTAATCGCCGTGCCGCCGAAGTTCAGCGCGGTGATCTGCGTGCCTTTGCCCGCCGGTAATTCATGCACCATGACCAGCAGCGCCGGATGCTCAACGTCCGGCACCAGGATCTGACGGCTCGCGGCAACGTCGTAAGCGCGCCGTGCAGCAAGGATGCGCTGCAACTGCGAGGCGAAGGAGTCCGGGTCTTGCAACTGATCCGTCAGGCTGCCGTACAGGGTTCGTGCCCGTGGCATCTGCCCATTTGACACCTGCGCCTGCGGGTTGAGGTCGACCAGGTCGTAGGCACCACGGTGAATCCAGCGGGTATCGCCATCGAGCATCAGGTCGGCGACCTGCTCCGCCGGCAACGGCAGCGCCCCCACCAAGTCCCAGCCGGACAAAGCGAACACCCCTGGCTGCATGGCGTTGTACATGACCAGCAGCAAGTGAATCTGACGGATCTGCTGGACGTCTGCCGCAGTGATCGCATCGAGGTCACGAATCCCCAGCGCAGCGGTGATGATGCTCGCGGTGGTGCAGGACACGCCGTTGGTGACGAACTTCAAATTATAGGGCGCGTGCTCGCCGGCCAGGCGCTCATACATCTGCTCGCGAATGTGCTCGCGCAGGATGTTGCCGGGAAAGGTCTGCCCCTGATAAAGGAAGGTGTCGTGGGCGTGCAGCGTCCAGAAGTGGACCAGTTCAAGGGTCAGTTCGTCGTGGTTCTGCAAGGCGTGGATCAGCGAGCCGGGGTCGATGCCCAGGTTGTGCATCTGGCGCAGCATCAGGCGCAGGAATTCGGCGTCGCCCATCAGCAATGCGTGCTGGTAGGCCGGCCGGGTAATGAAGTCATAGGACAGGTCCGCGCCGCCGTGGGACATGGCGGCGATGTCGTCGACCGTCAGGTTCAGCTCCTGGAAACTGAAACCGCCCGCCTTGCGGATGGCCCCGGCCAGTAGCTGATTGCCGGTGATCGACAGCGGATGGCTTTCCGACCACGCCGTGCCGTCGAGTTTGCGTTCGACGCCGAGGAAGCCATTGGCGTCCAGGCGCAGAATCTTCGCACCCATCACGTCAACAGCGTGCAGCGCATCGCCGATGATCATCTGCTGCGCCGCAAAACTGGGGTCCAACCAGTTCAGCGACGGTTGCCCTTCCTTAAAGTAATGCAGGTAGACCCAGCGACGCGGCTTGCCGTCCACGCCGATCACGACGGGGGTCGCGCTCCAGTCGGTTTCCTTGACGCCGGGCTCGAAGAAAATCACCCGTTGCAACTGGCCGACGATGTAATGTTTGTCACGAAGTGCGTCGACCTGCTGCGGGCTCAGGTTTTGCGCGTCGCGCCCCTCGGCAACTTCCGGCAGCAGCGGCCAGTCTTCTTCGCGGATTTCCACCATGTGGTAGAGCCCCGGATAGTCTTCGTAGGCCATCTCGGCCAGGCGAAAATCCGCGCCCTTACCGGTGTGTGAGGGGATGACGTCGTCGACAATCACCGCGTTGTGCGCCGCCGCCATGCGCGTCAACGCCTGAAGCTGGGCTTCGGTGCCCAGTTGCGGATCGATGTCGAAACTGATTCGGTCAAAATTGCCATCAATCGTCGGCGTATGACGAGTGCCGCGCAAGCCGCCGGACTTCTTCAGCGGGCCGTTGTGAATGCCCTGGATGCCGATCCTGGACAGGGCGTGCCACAGGGTTTGGTCGCCCAGGGCCTCAAGCACCGTGCCGTCTTCACGGGTAACGATGGACGCCGGGTACGCGGTGAACCACACCGACGCCAGCGCCGAGGCGTCACGGGGACGGGTCTGCGCATAGGGTTGTTGCCACAACCGACCTTGCCCCGAGTAGAGCTTGGCCCGCTGCCTGGCGGCGAACAGCATCGATTGCCCGACCAACCAGTCCACGTGATTCTTTTCCGCTGCCGTCATGGCACCCCTCCTTCAGAAAATGGCCGGCGCCCTGCGCTCGCAAAGGCGCCACCGGTTTTCATATGAGGCCCTGGCGGGGCATTCGTTGCATCGTACTGCGTCAGGCAGGCATCGACTGCAACTGACAGCGCTCACCCAGCGCGTCGATCCGCGGCCGACCGAACAGATAACCCTGCCCCCACTCACTGCCGCACGCAGTGGCGAGGGCGCGGTCGGCTTCGGTCTCGATCCCCTCGATGACCACACACGGTGCCAACGTTTTGCACAGTTGCACCAGATGACCGAGCGTCTGCGCGTTGTTGGTGTCCAGCCGGGCGCGTTGCAGGTAGCCCTGGTCGATCTTGACGATGTCCGGCCGGGTTTTGCGGATGAATTCCAGGGTGCCCAGACCCGCGCCAAAATCATCGATGGCCACCCGGCAGCCCAGCTCACGCAGGCACAGGACAAATTCGATGGCCGCCGAAGTGCTCGGTGGCGTGGCGCTCTCGGTGATCTCAATAACCAGTCGCGCCGCCACCGAAGGCGTTTCGCGCAATCGCGCAAGAATCGAGTGCCAGAACGGGTCGATGATCGCGCTTTGCGCAGAAATGTTGCAGCCCAGGCGCAGGTGCTCGTCATGCAGCAGGCGATCAATCACGCACCCCACCACGCTGCGATCCAACTCTCGCATGGACTGTAACTGTTCGAGCATCACCAGCGGGTACACCCCCTCCCCACTGGCATCGATATGTCGCAGCAGCCCTTCCTGATACAGCATCCGGTCGCTGTCGGGCATCCAGACCACCGGTTGAAACGCCAGCACCAGTTTGCCCTGGGCCAATTCATTGTAGAAATTCTTGACTCTGTGCATGTCACATCCATAGACAAGGATTGAGCCGGGCGCAGAACTGGCTTTATGCCAGCACCCGCGGACTGCCGGCCATCATCAACGCTCGCCCATCACGCAGGAAGTGTTCCCGGAGTCCTTTCGCTTGTCCTTGGAAACGCATCGGTGGTGTTAATCGACTGCGAGCATTTGTTTATTGCGATCATGCGCCGGCTTCGCGACATCACTTAGCCATTACGCCGGGAATACGCATGCACAGAATGACCAGCACCGGTTTTCGGGTGCTCGCCGACGTCCTGACCGACGCGGGAGCCAACGTGGAAGCCTTGCTCAACGAGTTCGGCAGTAGCCACGAGGAGGTTTGGGCGAATCCCAATGGCGTTCCGCTGGAACTGGTCTACAAAGTCATGGCGGCAGCGGCAGGACGCACCGGCAACCCGGACATTGGCCTGCTGGCCTATGCCCGCGCGCATCCGGCAAACCTGGAGGTGTTGGGTTACGCGGTGATGTCCTGCCCGACGCTCGGCGCGGCGTTGCAACGCTTTGTGGACTATCAATCGCTGATCTGCAACGGCTTTCATATGTGCCTGGATCAGGAACCCGGTGCGGTAAAACTGATCGGACTGGATGTCAGCACCCAGCCGTCGCTGACGCCCCGGGCCTACATCGATGCCGGGGCCGCGCAGATCCTGGGGCTGGTCCACTGGCTGTTGCCCAATCGCAAGCCCGACCCGGTGGCAGCGAGTTTCACTTACCCCAAGCCCGCAGACACCGGCCAACTGGAGCGACTGCTTGGCAGGAATCTGTCCTTCGGTGCGTCATACAACAGCCTGAGTTTCAGCATCGACGATTGTGCGATGGCGTTGCCCACTGCCGATTCGGCACTGGATGTGCTGCATGTCGAATATGCCCGTACGCGACTGAACCTGATGCTTAATGGCTCGATGACCGAGCGAGTTCGTCGGGTCCTGGCCGAGAGACTGGCCCAAGGCGTGCCCAGCGACCTGAACCGGATCGCCCAGGCGTTGGGCATCAGCGCGCGCAGCCTGCAACGGCGACTCGCCGATGAAGGCATTCATTTTTCGGCCTTGCAGGATGAAGCGCGTCTTAGGCTGGCGCACACCTTCCTGCGCAACTCGGTGCGCAGCGTGAAATACATTGGCGCGCTGCTGGGTTTTCGCGACCAGAGCAGCTTTCACAAAGCCTGTATCCGCTGGTTCGGCATGACGCCCGGATGCTATCGGGAAGCGTCCTGAACCCGGTTACTCAGCCACTGCCACCTGATTGCGCCCGCGAGCTTTGGCGCGATACAGCGCCTTGTCGGCGTTGTTCATCAGGCTATGCAGGTCGTGATCATCGTCGTTCATGCTGGCAACACCGACGCTGGCCGAAACCCGATTGACCGGGGCACTCATCATGCCAGCGAGCGACTGCAGCAGTTCTTCGGCGATATTACGGGCCACCTCGATGGAGGTGTTTGGCAGGAGGACAGCGAATTCTTCGCCGCCCAGGCGTCCGTACACGTCGGTGTCACGGAACGAGGAACTGATGACCTGACCCATTTGCCGCAGCACCTGATCGCCCACCTGGTGCCCGTAGGTGTCATTGATGTGTTTGAAGTGATCCATGTCCAGCATGAGGGCGCACAGCGGCAAGTGGTTTTTCCGACAATAACCGAACAAATGCTGTGCATTCTCGAAAAACGCCCGGCGATTCTTCAGGCCGGTGAGTTCATCGGTCTGTGCGGCACGGGTGGATACGTTGTGCGCGTGTTCCATTTCCCGGGTCAACCGAAAGGCGGTTTCCAACGCCTCGGACAGGCTGCGCGTGGCGCTGAACACGAACGAGGCGAACACCATCACCGCCACGCCCATGCCGACCTGCAGGGATGAAGGCTGGACCAACAACCACACCGTACAAGGCAACAGCACCAGGACGATCGAGACGACCGTCATGTAGCGGTACGCCGAATAGCAGGACACCGCACTCACCGACATGCCCACGCAAAACAGCATGACCATTGTCTGGCCCAACAGATCGTCGACCGGGATGACCGCCAGGGCGCCGCCGCCCCAGATACTGGCAGACAGCACCAGCGTGACCCAGTAAATGTGCTCCCAGCGTTGGGGGGTGCGCTCGCGGTCGGGGCTGCGAAAATAAGCGGCAAACATGATGATGCGCACCAGCGACGAGGCGGTGAGCAGCGCGATCCACCACGCAACCGTCCGGTGATCGAAACGGTCCCAGCACAGCCAGCACAGCATCAGCACCGCGAGATAACTGCCAAGCACCGCTAAAACCGACTGACGAAACAGTTGGTGCAATCGATCTGATTGCACCAGTTTCACGATGAAATCTTCCTGTTGATACCGCAATCCAGGGCCATCCATTAGAGCCGCCTGATAATGATGCTGCGCAGGGGCTCTATTCTGGCACTTTGCTAGCAACGCTCACAACCGCGACTCCAATTCTCGGTCCACCTCCCCCCTGTAGGAGCGAGCATGCTCGCGATGGTCTTGGCAACACCGCGGGGTATCAGGGTGCCAGCGTCATCGTTGACGACCATCGCGAGCGTGCTCGCTCCTACAGAGGCAGGTGGTGGGCGCGCATTCTGTCGCCTCGCCCACAGAAACCCGTATCGGATGTTTGCGCTGCCGATATTATGGTATACCATCATACGGACAGACACCCTTCACCCGTATGGAGCAGCTCATGAGTTTCGAAATTCGCAAGATCGTCAGCTATGTCGAAGAGACCTTTATCGAAGGCGGCAAAGCCACCGACAAGCCCGTCACCATGATCGGCCTGGCCGTGGTCATGAAAAACCCATGGGTGGGTAATGGTTTCGTTGAAGATCTCAAGCCGCAGATCCGCGCCAACTGCTCCGACCTCGGTGCCCTGATGGTCGAGCGCCTGGTGGGCCTGATCGGTGGTGCCGAGAAGATCGAGGCGTACGGCAAGGCCGCAGTGGTCGGTGCCGATGGCGAAATCGAGCACGCTTCGGCGGTGATCCACACCCTGCGCTTCGGCAACCACTATCGCGAAGCGGTCCAGGCCAAGAGCTACCTGAGCTTCACCAACAAGCGCGGCGGTCCGGGCACTTCGATCCAGATCCCGATGATGCACAAGGACGACGAAGGCCAGCGTTCGCACTACATCACCCTGGAAATGCAGATCGAAGATGCCCCTCGTGCCGATGAAATCGTTGTGGTCCTGGGTTGCGCCGACGGCGGCCGCCTGCACCCACGCATCGGCAACCGCTACATCGACCTGGAAGAACTGGCCGCCGAAAAAGCCCAGTAAGACGGTCGGTCACTACAACAAAAAGGTATGCAGGAGCGCTCCATGATTCGGCTCACCGCTGAACGCACCCCGGCTGGCACCAGTTATCTGGCGACCGGCCAAGGCCAGCCTGTGGTTTTGATCCACGGCGTGGGCCTGAATAAAGAAATGTGGGGCGGCCAGGTCGTTGGCCTGGCCACGAAGTACCGCGTGATCGCTTATGACATGCTGGGTCATGGCGCCAGCCCGCGCCCGGAAAGCGGCACGCCACTGCTCGGTTATGCCGACCAGTTGCTGGAGCTGCTCGATCACTTGCAGTTGCCCCAGGCGACCGTGATCGGCTTCTCCATGGGCGGTCTGGTGGCGCGAGCCTTCGCCCTGCATTACCCGCAACGCCTGCAAGGCCTGGTGGTACTCAACAGCGTGTTCAATCGCACCGCCGAACAGCGTGCCGGCGTCATTGCCCGCACCGCCCAGGCGGCCGAGCACGGCCCGGATGCCAACGCTGAAGCGGCGCTCTCGCGCTGGTTCAGCCGTGAATATCAGGCAGCCAACCCGGCTCAGATCGCCGCGTTGCGCCAGACCCTGGCCGAGAATGACCCGCAGGGCTACCTCACCACTTACGAACTGTTCGCCACCCAGGACATGTACCGCGCCGACGACCTGGCTTCTATCCAGGCACCGACGCTCGTCGCCACCGGCGAACTGGACCCCGGCTCCACCCCGGAAATGGCCCGGCAACTGGCCGAGCGCATTCCCGGCGCAACGGTTGCCGTACTGGCCGAACAGCGGCATATGATGCCCGTAGAATCGCCGCGCCTGGTCAACCAGTTGTTGCTCGAGTTTCTCGACACTGCGCACGCCCGACAAAATCCTATAAAGGGGATCGTTGCATGACACTCGCACGCTTTCAGATGTGCATCGGCGGTGAATGGGTCGATGCCCTCTCGGGCAAGACATTCGAAAGCCTGAACCCGGCCCTGGCCGAACCCTGGGCCGAACTGCCCGATGCCGATGAAGCCGATGTCGAGCGCGCCGTTCAGGCTGCGCAGACCGCTTTCGACAGCCCGGCCTGGCGCGGCCTGACCGCCACTGCTCGCGGCAAACTGCTGCGTCGCCTGGGCGACTTGATCGCCGAGAACAAGGAAAACCTGGCCCAGCTGGAAAGCCGCGACAACGGTAAGCTGATCCGCGAGACCCGCGGCCAGGTCGGCTACCTGCCGGAGTTCTTCCACTACACCGCAGGCTTGGCCGACAAGCTCGAAGGCGGCACCCTGCCTTTGGACAAGCCCGACCTCTTTGCCTACACCGTGCACGAAGCCATGGGCGTGGTCGCCGCGATCATCCCCTGGAACAGCCCGCTGTACCTGACCGCCATCAAGCTCGCGCCCGCCCTGGCCGCCGGCAATACCATCGTGATCAAGCCCTCCGAGCACGCCTCGGCGACCATTCTGGAACTGGCTCGCCTGGCCCTGGAAGCCGGCATTCCACCGGGTGTGGTCAACGTGGTCACCGGCTACGGCCCGAGCACCGGTGCGGCCCTCACCCGCCATCCGCTGGTGCGCAAGATCGCCTTCACCGGCGGCGCAGCGACGGCCCGGCATGTGGTGCGCAGCAGCGCCGAGAACTTCGCCAAGCTGTCGCTGGAGCTGGGCGGCAAATCGCCGAACATCATTTTTGCCGACGCAGACCTCGACAGCGCGATCAACGGCGCCATCGCCGGGATCTACGCCGCGTCCGGGCAAAGTTGCGTATCCGGCTCGCGCCTTCTGGTGCAAGACGAAATCTACGACGAGTTCGTGGGTCGCCTGGTGGAACGCGCCCAGCGCATCCGCATCGGCAACCCGCAGGAGGACACCAGCGAAATGGGCCCGATGGCCACCGCACAACAATTGGCGGTCGTCGAGGGCCTGGTGGCGGACGCCATCGCAGAGGGTGCGCGCCTGCGCACGGGGGGCAAACGTCCGAGCGGCGTGGGTGACGGCTGGTTCTACGAGCCGACGCTGTTCGAGTGCGACCGCAACTCGATGAAGATCATGCAGGAAGAAGTCTTTGGCCCGGTGGCGTCGGTCATCCGTTTCAAGGACGAAGCCGAAGCACTGGCGATTGCCAACGACTCCCAGTTCGGCCTCGCCGCCGGCATCTGGACCCGCGACCTGGGTCGCGCCCACCGTTTGGCGCGGGATGTGCGTTCAGGGATCATCTGGGTCAACACCTACCGCGCGGTCTCGGCCATGGCGCCGATCGGCGGTTTCAAGAACAGCGGCTATGGACGCGAAAGCGGCATCGACTCGGTGCTGGCCTACACCGAACTGAAAACGGTGTGGATCAACCTCTCCCAGGCACCCATGCCTGACCCGTTTGTGATGCGTTAGGAGACCACCGACATGATCGAACCCGGCATTTACAAAGACGTCATGAGTTCCTTCCCATCCGGCGTCACGGTGGTCACCACCCTGGACCCGGACGGCGGTATCGTCGGCATCACCGCCAGCGCGTTCAGCGCGCTGTCGATCGATCCGGCGCTGGTGCTGTTCTGCCCCAACTACGCTTCGGACACCTACCCGGTGCTGCGCGACAGCAAGCAGTTCGCGATTCACCTGCTGTCGGCCGACCAGACCACCGAGGCCTATGCCTTTGCCAGTAAAGGCAAGGACAAGGCCAAGGACATCGAGTGGCACCTGAGCGCCCTGGGTAACCCGCTGCTAGGCAAGGCCACGGCGATCATCGAGTGCGAGCTGTGGCGCGAATACGACGGTGGCGACCACGCCATCATCGTCGGTGCGGTAAAGAACCTGATCCTGCCCGAACAGCCTGTGACGCCGATGATCTACCACAAAGGCAAGCTGGGGCCGCTGCCCTCGCTGGCTTGATCCAAGATCCCTGCCCTCCTGTAGGAGCGAGCATGCTCGCGAAGAAACTCCGCAACTCCGCGGGGTGCCAGGATGCCAACGTTATCGTTGACGACCATCGCGAGCATGCTCGCTCCTACAGAATGCGGTGTTTTCCCCACTTTTTTCAGGAGCCGGCATGAGTCCAGCAGCCTTGCAACTGTTCCGCCAGCAGGCCTACCTCAATGGCCAATGGCTGGATGCGCCCGACGGCGCCACCCAGGACATCTTCAACCCGGCCACCGGTGAGCTGATCGGCCAGGTGCCAAACCTGGGCGCAGCCCAGGCGCAGCAGGTCATCAAAGCGGCCAACGACGCCTGGCCGGCCTGGCGCGCCTTGACCGCCAAGGAGCGCAGCACGGTCCTCAAGCGCTGGCACGCGCTGATGATCGACAATGCCGATGCCCTGGCCGAAATCCTCACCCTCGAACAAGGCAAACCTCTGGCCGAAGCCAAAGGCGAAATCCTCTACGCCGCCAGCTTCATCGAGTGGTTCGCCGAGGAAGCCAAGCGCATCTACGGCGACACCATCCCGAGCCACAAGGGCGATGCCCGCATCGTTGTGAGCAAGGAGCCGATCGGCGTCGTCGCGGCCATCACACCGTGGAACTTCCCGGCGGCGATGATTACCCGCAAGGCCGGCCCGGCATTGGCCGCCGGCTGCCCGTGCATCGTCAAACCCGCTCCGGAAACACCATTCTCGGCACTGGCCATGGCCGCGCTGGCGGAACAGGCTGGCATTCCGCCGGGTATTTTCAACGTGATCACCGGCGATGCCATCGCCATCGGCGGCGAACTGACGGCCAGCCCCCTTGTGCGCAAACTGTCGTTCACCGGCTCCACCGGCATCGGCAAGCTGCTGATGGCGCAATGCGCGCCGACGCTGAAAAAGGTCTCGCTGGAATTGGGCGGCAACGCCCCCTTTGTCGTGTTCGACGACGCCAATCTGGAGCGAGCGGTGGAAGGCGCCTTGATCGCCAAGTTCCGCAACGCCGGGCAAACCTGCGTTTGCGTCAACCGCTTCCTGGTGCAGTCGGGCATCCATGATGCTTTCGTGGCACGGTTGGCCGAACGCGTGGCGCAGTTGAACGTCGGCAGCGGCTTCGACAGCGGCGTGAATCAGGGCCCATTGATCAACGAGCGCGCGGTGGCCAAGGTCGAAGATCACGTGCAGGACGCCCTCGCCCATGGCGCGCAACTGCTCTGCGGCGGTGAACGGCACGCCCTCGGCCACGGGTTCTTCCAACCCACCGTACTGGCCGGTGTGAACGCTGCGATGAAAGTCGCCCGCGAAGAAACCTTCGGCCCGCTGGCCGCCGTATTCCGCTTCGACAGCGAAGCCGAGGCGATCCATCTGGCGAACGACACCGAGTTCGGGCTGGCGGCCTACTGCTACACCCGCGACCTCGGCCGCGCCTGGCGCATGAGCGAAGCGCTGGAGTACGGCATGGTCGGGATCAACGAAGGGCTGATCTCTACCGAAGTCGCGCCATTTGGCGGCATCAAGTCCTCGGGCCTGGGCCGCGAAGGCTCCAAATACGGCATCGAGGATTACCTGGAAATCAAATACACCCTGATGGGTGGGCTCGACGACTTTGGGAGCAATCGTTAATGAGCAACGAAAAGTATGAACAGGGCCTGAAAATCCGCACGCAGGTGCTGGGTGAAGCCTACGTCAAGCGCTCCATCGAGAACGCCGACGACTTCACCCGGCCCTTGCAGGAGATGGTGACCGAGTACTGCTGGGGCCACGTCTGGGGTCGCGAGGGTTTGTCGCTTAAAGAGCGCAGCATGATAAACTTGGCCATGATTTCGGCCCTCAACCGGCCACACGAACTCAAGCTGCATGTAGGCGGCGCCTTGCGTAACGGGCTGAGTCGTGAACAAATACGCGAAATTCTGCTTCAGGTCGGTATTTATTGCGGTGTCCCCGCTGCGGTGGACAGCTTCCGGCTCGCCCGCGAAGCGTTCGCCGAAGCCGACGCCGAGGCCTCCAGTTAACCTTTGGCTGTTTTGATTGACTGAGCACGATGATCTTCGGGTCCAAGTGCTCTTTTTGCATGGACAGCCACACTCAGAGCGGACCCCATGAAACGCCTGCCACTCGACGACAGCTTCAAGGTCAATCGCAACCCCGTTACCCTGCGCGAAATCGTGCTGGATAAACTGCGAAGCGCCATCATGAACTTCCAGCTCATGCCGGGAGACCGTCTGGTCGAGCGTGATCTGTGCGACCGCCTCGGTGTCAGCCGCACCTCCGTTCGCGAAGCTCTGCGCCACCTCGAATCCGAGGGCCTGGTGGAATTCGCCGATGCCAAGGGCCCACGGGTGGCGATCATCACCCTGGACGATGCCGTCGACATCTATGAACTGCGTTGCGTGCTCGAAGGGCTGATCGTCCAGCTGTTCACCCTGCGCGCCAAGGCCAAGGACATCAAGGCCCTGGAAAAAGCCCTGGAGGAAAACCGCAAGGCCCTCAAGGAAGGCGAACTGCAACAGGTGATCGATTCGGTACAGGGTTTCTACGACGTGCTGCTCGAAGGTTCGGGCAACCATGTGGCGGCCACCCAGTTGCGCCAGTTGCAGGCGCGCATCAGCTACCTGCGTGCGACCTCGGTGTCTCAGGAAAACCGTCGTGGCGCCAGCAACCAGGAAATGGAACGCATGGTGGAGGCGATCAAGACCGGCGATCCGGTGGTGGCGCACCAGGCCTGTGTCGACCACGTTCGCGCCGCAGCCACAGTGGCGCTGGAATACCTCAAGCGCAAGCAGGAAGAGACCGGGCCCACGCCTGAGATCACCCTGCCCATCGCGCTGAAAGAACCGCGCATAGGTCGCTGATCATGTTCAGCCCGAGCTTTTGCCCAAGGTGCGGTGGCAACGACCTCAAGTCGCAGCTGCCGCCGGGTGATACGCACGAGCGCCTGATGTGCTGTGGATGCGGTTACATCCATTACGTCAACCCGAAGATCATTGCCGGCTGCATCATCGAGCAGGACGGCAAGTATCTGTTGTGCCAGCGCGCCATCCCCCCGCGCCCCGGCACCTGGACGCTGCCGGCCGGTTTCATGGAAGGCGGCGAAACCACCGAGCAAGCGGCGCTGCGCGAGGTCTGGGAGGAAAGCGGCGTGCGTGCCGAAATCCACTCGCCGTACTCGATCTTCAGCGTGCCGAAGATCAGCGAGGTGTACATCATCTACCGCGCCGTCGCGCTGGAGATCACCGGACAGTTCGGCCCGGAAACCCTCGACTACAAATTCTTCGCGCCCGAGGACATTCCCTGGGACAGCATCTACTACCCCGCGATCCGCCAGATTCTCGAACGCTACATCGAAGAACGCCAGGCCGGGGTGTATGGCATCTACATCGGCAATGACGATAGCGGGAAGATTCACTTCATCCGCTAAGCACACTCCACCTCCCCTGTAGGAGCGAGCATGCTCGCGATGGTTTCTGGGTCGCCGCAGGGTGTCAGGCTTCCCGCGTCATCGTTGACCTCCATCGCGAATAAATTCGCTCCTACAGAGGGATGGTTACACCGGCGCAACCCCCTCAACAATAATCACCTCAGCCCGCGCCACACCTTCACGGTGCCGTTTGGCTTCCTGGTATTCATCAGAGTTGTAGCAAGCCAGCGCCTGCTCGTACGTTTCAAACTCGATCACCACGCTACGCTGCGGCGTCACCCGACCTTCCATCGCCTGGCTGCGTCCGCCCCGGGCCAGCAGCCGACCACCGTACAACGCGAAGGCCGCTGGCGCCCGCTGGGTATATTGACTGTATTGATCGGGATCAGTGACATCCACGTGGGCTATCCAGTACGCCTTCATAGTGACCTCTGTGTTGATTTTGTATTATGGTATACCACAAATATCTCCACCCCACATCGAGAGTTACATCATGGCGTTCAACAGCATCGAAGAAATCATCGAAGACTACCGCCAGGGCAAGATGGTGCTTCTGGTGGACGATGAGGATCGCGAGAACGAAGGCGACCTCCTCCTTGCCGCCGACTGCTGCTCGGCCGAAACCATCAGCTTCATGGCTCGCGAAGCACGTGGCCTGATTTGCCTGACCCTGACGGACGAGCACTGCCAGCGCCTTGGCCTGGAACAGATGGTGCCCAGTAACGGCAGCGTGTTCAGCACCGCGTTCACCGTGTCCATTGAGGCCGCCGTTGGCGTCACCACCGGCATCTCGGCCGCTGACCGGGCACGAACCGTGGCCGCCGCGGTAACGGCGGGGGCAACGGCCGCCGATATCGTCCAGCCCGGCCACATCTTCCCCTTGCGCGCCCGTGAAGGCGGCGTGCTGACCCGCGCCGGTCATACCGAAGCCGGCTGCGACCTGGCGCGCCTGGCCGGGTTTACCCCCGCCTCGGTGATCGTCGAAGTGATGAACGACGACGGCACCATGGCCCGTCGTCCCGACCTTGAAGTGTTCGCACGCAAGCATGGGATCAAGATCGGCACCATCGCCGACCTGATCCACTATCGACTGAGCAACGAACACACCGTCGAGCGCATCGGTGAGCGTGAATTGCCGACCGTGCACGGCACCTTTCGCCTGATCACTTATGAGGACCGCATCGAAGGCGGTGTGCACATGGCCATGGTCATGGGCGAATTGCGTCGCGAGGAACCGACCCTGGTGCGGGTTCATGTCATCGACCCGCTGCGCGACCTGGTGGGCGCGCAATACAGCGGCCCGAGCAACTGGACGCTGTGGGCTGCCCTGCAACGCGTGGCCGAAGAAGGTCGTGGCGTGGTGGTGGTGCTCGCCAACCATGAATCGTCCCAGGCGCTGCTCGAACGCGTGCCGCAACTGACCCAACCGCCCCGCCAATTCAGCCGTTCGCAGTCACGCATCTATTCTGAAGTGGGTACAGGTGCGCAGATCCTGCAGAACTTGGGCGTCGGCAAACTGCGGCACCTGGGCCCACCGCTGAAGTATGCGGGCTTGACCGGGTATGACCTGGAGGTGGTGGAGAGTATTGCTTTCACGGGATGACTCACCAAGCCCCCTGTAGGAGCGAGCTTGCTCCTACAGGGATGGAATCGACCGCTTGAAAGGCAATACAGATCAAAGAAAAAAAACAGGCTCAGCAGATGGCCGGTAAGGCAAAATGCTTGCACAAAGTTTGGAATACCATAATATGATATTCCATAGACCGACCGATCATCAGTGACCGTTCGGACCTACTGCTCCCGATAGGCGGGCATGAAAGCCCCGCTCATAAACACAACAATGAGGGCGTAAAAATGGTGTTGAACAAACGTGCAACCGCGATTTTTTTTGCGGGACTGCTGAGCGTGACCAGCCAGGCGTCGATGGCTGCCGAAAGCGTCAACTTCGTCAGTTGGGGCGGTAGCACCCAGGATGCGCAAAAGCAGGCCTGGGCTGACCCATTCAGCAAGGCCACCGGCATCACCGTGGTCCAGGATGGCCCGACCGACTACGGCAAACTCAAGGCCATGGTCGAAAGCGGCAATGTGCAATGGGACGTGGTCGATGTCGAAGCCGACTTCGCCCTGCGCGCTGCGGCCGAAGGCCTGCTCGAACCCCTCGACTTTTCGGTCATCCAGCGCGACAAGATCGACCCACGTTTCGTCTCCGATCACGGCGTCGGCTCGTTCTTCTTCTCCTTTGTCCTCGGCTATAACGAAGGCAAACTCGGCGCCAGCAAGCCCCAGGACTGGTCCGCCCTGTTCGACACCAAGACCTACCCCGGCAAACGCGCCCTCTACAAATGGCCAAGCCCTGGTGTGCTGGAACTGGCGTTGCTGGCTGACGGCGTAGCCGCCGACAAGCTCTATCCGCTGGACCTGGATCGCGCCTTCAAGAAACTCGACACCATCAAGAAAGACATCGTCTGGTGGGGCGGCGGCGCACAATCGCAACAGCTGCTGGCCTCCGGTGAAGCCAGCATGGGCCAGTTCTGGAACGGTCGCATCCACGCCTTGCAGGAAGACGGCGCCCCGGTGGGTGTGAGCTGGAAACAGAACCTCGTCATGGCCGACATCCTGGTTGTGCCAAAAGGCTCGAAAAACAAGGAAGCGGCCATGAAATTCCTGGCCAATGCGAGCAGCGCCAAAGGCCAAGCCGACTTCTCCAACCTGACCGCTTATGCACCGGTCAACGTCGACAGCGTGGCGCGCCTGGATTCGGTGCTGGCACCTAACCTGCCGACTGCTTATGCCAAGGATCAAATCACTCTCGATTTCGCGTACTGGGCCAAGAACGGTCAAGCCATCGCGACACGGTGGAACGAATGGCTGGTCAAATGAAAATGACGGCATCCACGCCGACCGGGGGCGCCACTGGCGCCCTCGGGGCGGCATCCGGCAAAGCGGCGCTGGCCAATCAGGCCCCGAGCCTGGCCCAGCGCTGGCGCGGGTCGAGTAACCTGATTCCGGCCCTGCTGTTTCTCGGTCTGTTCTTCCTGGCTCCGCTGATTGGCCTGTTGCTGCGCGGCGTGCTCGAACCGGTGCTCGGCCTGGGCAACTACGAGCAGTTGTTCGCCAACTCGGCCTATGCCCGGGTCTTGATCAACACCTTTTCGGTGGCGGGCCTGGTGACCTTGTTCAGCCTGCTGCTGGGTTTCCCGCTGGCCTGGGCGATCACCCTGGTGCCGCGCGGCTGGGGTCGCTGGATCCTCAACATCGTGCTGCTGTCGATGTGGACCAGCCTGCTGGCCCGCACCTACTCCTGGCTGGTGTTGCT
>Ga0308165_1001353_pt1 | contig 34586 bp, 24 predicted proteins | sample PhyWR2_FD_201032 | JGI IMG/M metagenome (GOLD analysis project Ga0308165, IMG submission 201032) | Phyllosphere microbial communities from UC Gill Tract Community Farm, Albany, California, United States - DLSLW.R2 | ecosystem: Host-associated > Plants > Phyllosphere > Unclassified | place: USA...
CTACATCCGCATCCTGACGGGCGACAAAGTGACTGTCGAGCTGACCCCGTACGACCTGAGCAAAGGCCGCATTGTCTTCCGTAGTCGCTAATAGTTTTCGCCTGTAATGGCAGATGAATATTGAAAAAGGTCGGGATAATTCCCGACCTTTTTTATTTCTGTTATGAGCCTATTTAAGCGTTTGCGCGCTCTACCCCAACAGCAACAAGGCTGGACAGTTCATTACCCTCGAACAGTCTTGCCCGATAGCACTCTCCCGAAAATTCAGGATAGCCATCAAGAGAACAGATTACGTCATAAATTGATGCAATCACGTTCCCCGCAATATCACAAATAAAGAAAGAACGCGCGTGGTTGGTGTATACCGAATAATACTCACCATGTTCGAAAATCGCCCCCATAAAATCTGTAATCTGAGGGACTTTGTTTCCGGGTAATTCGATTGTTTTATTCGCTCTCGTCACTTTCTTATTGTTCAGATCGACCAGATAAAACATCACACAAGCCGGATTGGTTTGATACGGCGTCACGCTTGAGTCAGCCGTAATTGGGCGGACAACAGGGACGCTATCACTGTCCATGCACGAGCGATTATTAAATAAAGAAAGGACAAACTGGCCAGGCTGGAGCTGTATATTTGCCTTAATAAGATCATTATTGGTCACGAAAACAGTGTGTGCCCCATTTTCAAGTTCTGCGTCAATATCCATGGCCAGTTTTGTTGCCGTCGACCAATCAGCCCCTGAAGGAAATTGTACATTGGAGCCTCCAGTGTTGATGGTCCACAGTATCGCCCCCGTTTCAGGTGATATTCCAAATGTTACGCAGGCGGAACGGGAATGCGTAATAATAGCCTCATCATTTTTGGCGCCTGATGGTAGCCAGGTGAGTGAATTAAGATGTGCGTCATTGGTAGGGCTATTATTCAGGATTTGCGCACCATCAAAGGCACTTGAATAATTCTTCGCCCAAATCATTTTCCCGGTTAGTTCGTTGAATTTTAGAATCCAGGCATCCTGGCGCATAGTATTTGTAGAACGGTCCGGAATATCATTCCCGACCATATAAAGATTACCCGCTGAATCCCAGGTTAGATCATGGGTATTGGCATAAAGATTACCGTCACTGTCGCGCAGAATAAATTCAAGAATCTCATTACCAAGAATGTCAATTTTGAAGAAACGACGACCATACCAGTGCTCATCTTCATCGCTCCCCATATAGAAATAACCATTATGCGTTCTGAGCATCTGATTACGATAAGGTGCAGAAAAATAGCAGCGGAGATCGCCATTACGATCATATCCATCGCAGTTGGTTGTCATCAACCAACTGTTTCCCCAGACAGAGGAAAAAAGATTGCGATCTGTTTGCTCAATGTTCAGATGGAAAATTGTCGCTTCACGATACGTTTGTCCCTGCGTATCAACTTCTATAATGTTGTTGTAAACCTCTTGCCCGTCAGAATCTCTGAATATGACACGCACCTGATTAATATTATTAGCATAAAGCCCAATAACGGGAATCTTCAACGTACCGTTTTCGGTGCTGAGTAATGTGGAAGATTCATAGGTGAAATCAACACTCGTCATGCTTGTTGCGCGTTTGATTACGGTATAGGACAAACTTACCGCTGAATCAGAATTAAATTTAAGATACGCCGCCAGTTGGTTATTTGCTGGGGCGAGTTCCATTCCTGTATATATAATAGACATATTCAATTCCTTTTAATTAAAGATTTACTTCGTTGTCGCTACACGCATCTCATTCACTTCAGCCTCAGTGATTTGATGCCCTTTGTGTAGATAGTCAATAACCGCATCGGAGAGGTTATATCCTCCTCTGACGTGCTTATTTTTTCCTGTAATAAAATCTTTAAAACCATCGCCGCCTGGTGCCAGGAAGCCATTGGTCGCGACGCGATAGGTTTGGTTATCCACAATGTCTTTGCCGTTTAATTTAAACAGCACGACGCGTTGCCCCACTGGTTTTTGCACGTCGTAGCGCATTTCAGCGCCTTTAGACATTTGCAGAACCCCGTTGCTCAGCGTTGCTCCGTGCTCCATGAGGCCGCGCAATTCTTTGCCGCTAAGGTCCATGACAGTCAGTTCATTTGGGAAAGGGAATGCGCTAATCACATCACCCAGGGTTATTTGTCCGGCGTTTAAATCAGCGCGTAGACCGCCTGAATTGGTCAGCGCAATTTGTGCATCAGGTGCCGCCGCCATCATCGCGTCAGTAAAAAGGTTGCCTAAAGGTGAGGACTCACCATAAGCGCGGGTCAAGGTGACAGGCGTGCTGCCAATTTTTTGACGAACGGTCTCTGAAAGCTTTTGATTCCAGCCATCAATGACACTTTGCGTATCTGGATCCGCTTTCCACTCATCAGCATAAATGGTTTTCAGCTCAAAGCTTTTAACCTTGTGCTGATGCATTTTAGGGTCAACATCCATCACCAGCATACCCACATCAATGCCGCCGCTGTCTGTCGAAAGGACCAAAGTATCACCCACTTTGATGGGTTCAGGGGTTCCAACATGCGCATGTCCGGTAATGAGAATATCCAGTCCTTTTACCTGTTTCGCCGTCTGAATATCTTTATCCAGGGCGCGTTTTACGTCGGTGCTGCCAATGCTGGACTGGCGAGCCGGCGTACCTTCATGCACCAGCGCAACCGTGATATCCACCTTTCCGCGTAATTCATCCAGATATCGTTGCAAATATTTAACTTCATCACGCGCTTCTATCCCCTGACGCATGGGTGCTGAGACCGTATCATCAAATGCAAACACGCCATGCAAGCCAATTACGCCGACCTTGATCCCCTCTTTTTCAAGAATGACATAAGGCTTGTTCCAGAAAGGCACATCGCTATTTTGATAGAAAACATTACCTAACAGGATTGGGAACTTCGCCTGGCTCAACTGAAGCAGAGTATTATCCCAGCCATGATCAAATTCGTGATTTCCCACCGACGCGGCATCCAGCGACATGGTATTAAGAATATCAATAATCGCTTTGCCTTTTGTCATACTGCTGATATAAGGCCCGGTAAAATAGTCACCTGCATCAAAATAAAAAGTGGCTTTGTTCTTTTTCTTCTCTTGTTTCACCAACGTAGAAATATTAGCAAATCCGCCGACTGCTCTTTTCCCGCTGTCGATATAGGGCAATTTATAAGGCTCAACATGCGCATGAAGGTCATTGGTGTAAATGACGGTCATATCCTGCGCGAAAACCTGTGCAGAAATTCCTGCCACCCCTATTAATGCGAAAAGCGTACGTTTCATCTTCCATCCTCAGATTAAATAAAAGACATTATTCTCTCGTCTGAGTAGACGTATTTTGTGAATCACATCACGACGACAACGATCGGTCTTGATCAATAGTTAACGACTTACAAAATCAGTTGGTAATAAATCATGCTCCATGATTTAAAAATCAGTTTGAACGTCTGCAAAAGTTGGTCATGTCCTAATCTGGGAATAGCGGATACCAGCGACTATATTTATCCCGTTTATCGTCTTGGTTATGCCGCGCTGGAATGCAAAAAATGCGGCGGTCTTCCGCCCTTATTTAATGAACATGAATTTAATTTTTGGTTTACCCGCTCGCTCATCAAAAGGACCGATACAACAGAGCATCGTTGTCCACATTGTTTTGCAAGCGATGCTATTGGTTATGGCAAAACACAGATTGGTAACACGCGATTGCAATGTCGCCGCTGCCGCAAGGTTTTTACACCCGTCAAAATTAACCCGCGTAATGCCCTCCTCATCGATAATTTACTTTCTCGACTGAACGGTGGGCAGCATGATGGTGAAGCGTCGCAATACCGGGTACTTGAACAAGCCGCAATCTGGTGCAGCCACCGTTTGCATCAGCTGAAAGATAAAGTGAGCCGTATTGCGACAACAACACATGTTTTATCCTTCCAGGGCAAAGCGGCAGATCAGAACCTGTATGTTGTGATAAGTGTTGATACACGATCGGGGCGCATAGTCCAGATAACCACCAATTACTGTGACTGGATGGCCGGTGATTCGCTGCTCTATCACGCTTTACCCTCATCGCAATTGGCGCCTTCTTTCGCGACCGGCATTGAAAAGGTGAAACAACGGGAACGCCAGTTTATGAGGCGCAGCCAATTTGATGAGATCCAGTATGGCTGCGCAGATCTCAAGCGTAATGATAAAGGCTGTATGATTCGCCCGGTTATTGCTCTGCATGGACATTTCCAACGAATGAAGCGCTGCTTTCCCGCGGTAACCGATCATTATCTATCCCATGAATGTGTGCTGCGAGGCGCAGCGATTACCGCCTGGTCAGCTGAAGTCAGCCGACGTGAAACTCATCTGTGGTTTGTCACTGAAGACTCTGATGAACCAGCATCCCTTCTCAACAGTTTTAGTCACAGTGGAACCTGGCGAGTAGGCTGGTGGGAAAATGTCTGGCAGCGCTGGAGTCAGGGCGAATGCCACAGGATGATTGCGTTACTCACCGGTCAAAGAGAGATTGTCTCCGCTGCGGATATTAGCCTGTCATCCTGCGAAACGTTCATCCGCTGGCTAACCGCGCATCCATGGTCAAAAGATTCCCACAGGCTGAGTGCCCGCGTGATAAGCGCTCACCTGGTGTGCCTGGCGTTTATATTTAATCAACAATGTGCATAACGCCTTATCGAATAGCTGGTTCTGATAAAAAAACGCACCCAAAGCAGGTGCGTTTTTGACAATTAAAACCAGGGGATCGTAGCGGTCGGGCTTAATCCATAGCTGGAAAATTCACCTTCCATTGGGGTATCGACAATATCACCATGACGAATAAACAAACGAAACGCCTGCCCCGTTGAGAGGCTGCGCAAATTAAGCCACGGCAACTCGCTGTGCTCCGCCTGCATCGTCAGTAACCTTTGTTGCGCTTGCGCATCCGTCAGCCATCCTTTTTTAACGGAACGACGCAGCAGGCGCTCAGGGCTACTTTTTACCTGCACCCGGCTGACGTTTCGCCAACCTTTAACGTCAGGCACTGGCGATATTTCCCCGCACTGGCAGTAATCACTTAGCCCTTTACGCCACGTCAGGCTTTCCAGTTCATCTAGCGCCTTCGCGCTGCCGTGCAGTCGCAGCGTGTCTCCCGGTTTCAGGGAATATCCCGGAAAACTGACCCCGATATCGCCCTTATCTCTCGCCCCCAGCGCACGATGCAGTTTGGCGAAAAGCGCCGCCATCAGCATCTCTTCACTGAATTCGGGATCGGGAAGGACCCGGATCTCAAGATAATGATCCATTCGCGCTCCTTACTCACTCTTCTCGCCGAACACGCCACCGCGAATGAGCACGGCCATGACGTAGTGCTGCTGTTCAGCGTCCGGTTTCTGTCCTTTTGTCACCCAATTATCAAGCAACGTATAAAAATCCATTTTCTCTTTTGGCTGACGACAGGCAACGCCGCGACTGGTCACAGAGCCATACGGCTCAACGGCAATTGCGCCCAACTCCTGCGTATAAGGATGCCAGGTGTCAATTGTGCGCACCGCATTCCCGATTTTCTGCGAGTGCATTCCCGCAACATTATCGACCTGATATAGCAGGCGGCTCTTGGTGCTATTGCTGTCCAACACCAACTCCTGCGATGGGAAAATCTCCTGTCCGGCGCCCAAAAGGACCTGCGCTTCGACATTCAACAAAACAAAACCCTCACCGCGCAGCCCTTTTTCTATCTCCTTTGCCAGCTCGTTGAGCTTCTCATCGTTAGCCGTAAAGTCACGGAGTGCAAAATTATGCGCGTCAAACTCCCATTGCTTGCTGCCTTTCACCTTCACCGTGATTTTTTCTGCACCAATCCGGTTGCGCCATAAAAAGCGCCCATTCGCCAGATTTGTTGCGTATCGATGCGCCAGGTCGGCAAAACCATGCTCGCTGATATAGCCGTCAATGACCTGCTGGAGTTCATTCTGATACGCCCGATCGTTGCACACGGACGGCGTAGAGAGATTCCCCAGCACGCGAAGCGTGAATTTTACCTGTAGCGTGTCAGCGTCCGCAGGTAATGCCGCCACGTCAACGCGCTGCAAATTTGCTTTTTGAATTTCCGCATCCAGCTTGACCGGATCGCTGGTAATGGCATTTTTCAGGCGGTTGGAAATGGTGCCGCGCACGGCTTTTTCCTGGATACGAATGGGCTGCCAGCGTTCGCTTTGCCAGTTTCCCGAAAACATGACTGCGTCAGAAGTTGCCAGCTTGCGTTCAAATGCCAGTACAGAAGCCGTTTTGACGGCGGTTGGAGCCTTTGCCATGAGAGAATCCCTTTTCAGTTTTGATGTTGGGTTGCCAGCGGTGCATCCGCGCCCTGGCAGTAATAGCCGGTTTCGGTGGTGTGATAGCGCCAGAAGATCTCTTCCAGCGATTTAATGCGGTGCAGCCCGCACCACTCACCCACCCCATAAACCGCTTCGGTAAAGGCGAACGGCGTCTTTTCATCCCGCGCGTTGGCGACGACACCCGGCGCGTAGAGCTCAGAAATACGCTGATAACCGGTCATCAGCGGAACCAGATAGCCGGGTTTGGGTTTAGGTATATATTTCCATTGCGCCGGAGAGCACTCGTCGATATCACCTTCTTCTGGCGTTTCTGCCTGCATTTTTAGCGCCGAAAAATCAAGCCACGCATCCAGTAAAGTGGCGTGCGGATCGTTAGCCAGTAATGATTGATGGTGCTCCGCCAGCCATGCACTACGATCGCGCAGCACAAAACCCGGCATCAAACGCCATTGCAAATCGCAAAGCTCATTTTCAGTGGTGGGCATATCCAGAACCGTAATATCCTGGATATCGACAATAATTCCACCTGCCAGCCGCAACGTAGGGCAAATCTGCCGCAGATATTCCGCGAGAGCCTGCTGACCGTATTCCCCGTTAGGAATTTCACCGTGACATTCAATCAGCAGCGAAACGGTCAAATGCATGCGGCCCTCTTCATTGAATGAGGCGGTTTTCCCCTCGCGAGTGAGCGGATTGCGGGTCAGGGCAAACTGATAGTCACGACCGGAAGTGTGCGCATGGATCTGATGTGCGTGACTCACCACCGCGCAGCCATCCAGGCGGAGATCCTGCGTGGCTTCGAGTTTGCGTGATAATGCGTGCGTAAAGCCCAGAAAATGGGTGATCGCCGGAAAACCATAAGTGATGCCCGCAACGGCATTGGCATTCTCGACACGCATGCGACGCAGAAGGATTAACGCGCTCATTTCAGCGCCTCCTTAATGATTTTTTCAAATACACGCAAATTAGTATGTAATCGTTCACGCGTTTCCCACTCTCGTTTTTCCACCGCGCCTATCTCGGGTAAAGCCTCACGCAAGCGGGCGTTCAGCCACAGCGCAAAATCTTCTGCGATGAGGGCCTGCCAGTCATCTTTGTCACGCTCCTGACGGAAAATTTCATCGGTCTTAGTACGCCAGGGATCCAGCCACAGTTGCTGATGCATTTTCAATTCAGGATTTTTAAGCGTCCAGTTTTGCCAATCTTCTCGCTGCAGCGCTGAAGCCACATCGAACAGAAGATCAATCAACGCCTCGATATACCGCTCTCGCGCCTCACGAATGTGGAAATTCTTATATTCACCCGTTCTGGCTAGCAGAGACACAAGACTGAGAATATTGCCGCTAGCAAGTCTGTCGAACGAGCCGCCACGGGCAAAAACGGAACGTAAATTTACTGGTGACGTGTCAGCGCGTTTCCACTGCGGCGGCTGAGACGAGAGCAGCCAGACCCGGCCGCCGCGTACGCTATTCAGATAAGAGATATTTTGCGGTTTAGTCCCGCCAAAATGCGTTTCAGCCAACTCCGGAAACAACACTAAAGGTTGCGAATGCCACGTCCTTTCACGTCGTGCCTTCCAGATAGCTTTCGCGTCGTCACCAAAACGCAGCGCGCTCATTTTTTGATGGAATGCATGAACAAACGATGTTGCAAACAACGGGCTCAGTAAATGATATCCCCCCTCAACGGGAAAATAGCTCTGCTTAGCCAGCTTATGCGAAGCGGGTTCGCCAGTGTCTAACGCCCTGGAAAACCCGGAAATCCACTCGTTCAACTGAACAGCATCATCAGTAAATGCGGCAAAAGGTCGGTGATTGCCACGTTTAAGACAGGCCAGCAAAGAATCACCGCCGATATTGCTTTGCAGGAATTTCGCCACATCAAGTACTGCAGCATTCCCGACTGCATCCGTTTCCAGACCTGACAGCGCAGAACTGCTGAGATACCCTTCTTGCGCTACTGCCTCGCTGTAAATACTGCTGCTCTTAGAATCACCATGGGTAAATTTTGCCGCATGGGTTACGAGGCTAATTTGGCCGGCTCGTTTCGCCGCATCCGTCAGCCACGCGGTTGCTTCATAGCGAAGCTCAAGCTCACGGCGTTCTGCCGCAAGTGCTGCGATATCTGCGTCGCTGCGCTTTGCGGCCTCTTTATCAAACGCTTCCAGCTTCGTTTGCCGTCGTCCGGCAATATATTCAGCCATAAAAGCGATCAGTGCACTATTAAACATACTCCCTCTCAATATCACACATTGACCAAAAAAAATTTTAATGAATTGATTTTAAAATAAATTTTTTGAATAAAAAATTATAGTGCAAACGAACATCGCTATTATGAATCGCAACATCATCCTTCGCATCGACATAGTCCCATGAGTGATAATGTCGCAAATTTACTCTCTTCATCAATATCAATCAACCTCCTATATAAAGACACTATAAGAAATTTGAAGTTGCTATTTTCCATAATCCTTTGAAAAAATTCTTTGGTAACTTAAACTCTTTCGCTGACTGTCGAGCAGACAGCTTAGAAATATATTAAGTCTCTATATGCGTCCTAACTGCTGTACAAGCAGCTCGCGCCCTCTTAGTTGAGGGCGCGAAACACACCCAAAATCGGGTGATATCGCCATTGTTCCGTAGCGTCCTCTTTGCTAACACGTAACGTAATTTCGCCGTATCGCCGTGATACCGCATGAAGCTCCGTGTTTTTGGATTCTGCCAGATCTAGCAAAATCGCCTGATAATCAACGGCAAACCACGCCTGCACTCTTTTAGCCAGTAAAAACGAATGTTCGCGAAACAGATGCGAGGGTTTCAGCACACCGTCACTCTGCATCAGGCAAAAAACAGGCGTATCGTCATCCTGAGTCATGCTCAGGAAAAAAGACTCCTGCGGCGAAGAGCGGCGAAAAGGCGTACGTCGCTGTAACTCGCCATTCCATGTCAGCGGTAAGCGCCACCACTGCGCGGCAATAACGTCAGTTTTATCGCCCCCATCAAGTAACGCGGCACGCAACCGGGTGTGCTCCAGGCGGGCGAAGGCGTTTTCAGGTAAATCGTCCACGATGCGCGAGATGGCGTTGATGTGCTGAACATCAGCGTCCGGCAGCAGGTCAGCTAAATCATGGTGAGGGAAAAGATGTTTATCCGTCTCAAAACCCGGCTTGCAGTACGCGACGGTTTTGCCCCGTAGCGCACGGATATTGCGACTGAGGATCACCAGATTTTCATTCTCGGGGAGTTGTCGGCGGTGGCGCTGAATACGTCCGGCAAACTGAATGAGTGAGCGCATCGAACTGGGTTCGATAATGCCCCAGTCAGCATCAAAATCGCGCCCAACTTCCAGCACGGATGTACCCAGCACCACAAAAAGATGATGCTGAATGGGCGATGCCAGCGCCTCTTTCACTTCTGGTAAGTGCCAGATGCTTTGCGGATCGTGACGGGTAAATGCCGCATCCAGCCGTTTCTCAATACTCGACCGGACCGCCAGCGGATGCTGACTGTGATAAACGCAATAATGGATGCAATAATTTTCAGGCGCTGGCATTGCCATCAGCGCCTGCGCCACGGCAACAAGCGGATTAATATTCGCGAGACGTACCAAACCCAGTGACACCGTTTTGCCGCACGGATGAACAGCGTGGTGGTGCTGATGCAGCGCCAGCATGTGCTGATAAAGCGTACTCGCCACCGTTGTAATGATATCTGCAACAGGCTCTATTTTTGCCAGCTTGCCAAATCGCAGACGGGGTTGTTCCAGTAAATGTCGGACTCGCTGGGTCACGAACTGCTTATGGGCCTGCCGAAATACCGTTTCATCGGCAGCCTCTTGCGACTGTGCGCCATATTCGTCGAACCACGCGCAGCAAATATTGACAGGTTTTCCGGGAATGCCGCAGGCAGCCTGGTAGGTCTCGCGCCCTTTCCGATAAGCTTCGAATAAAGCCTCTGTTAACGCGGGCGGTAATGTTGCGGACGAGAGCAATACGCGAGAACCGAGCATGCCTGCCCAGTTCACCAGCCGACACAGGGCGTGCAAATCGTCGATATCGAAATCATCCGGCTCATCCAGAACCAGATCGCTGGTCAATAGACGCAGCATCGCCGGGATCTGCCTGCCGCCCCGCACGCCTTCGGTCGCGGGCATCAGATGGTCAACCGTCGTCACCAGCACCGGGGCGCTAACCAGTCGATTCAGTGCCGGTTCTGCGGCCAGCCACTGCTGGACCACGCCGTTACTGGTGCTGCCCTCATAATGCACATAATGATGGCTGGCGAAAAATGCCTCGTCGCTGGCGCTGCTGGTATCCTCATCATCCTTTCCCTGCTCGTAAAGTTCACGCACGGCGGCGGAACCCGTCACGACAGCAAGCGTATCGTCATCCAGGCCCAGGCGAGACTGCAGCGCCTGCCCGGTTTGCAACGTTAAGGTACGCAAACCCAGGGCAACGCTGAACCGGCAGCCCTCCTGTTCACTGGCGAGGGCATACATTATGCGAGCATTGGCAAAGGTTTTTCCGCAACCGGTAGAGGCCATATTAACGCCGAAAAAACCCTGCTCAGCACTGCGTTCACGTAACGCCAGCGCCACGTCCCAGGCTTGATTCTGCCAGTGAAATCGCGGGTCTTTTGCCCTTTCCCGAAAGGTTTTATGACGAGTCATCGCAGGTAACGAACGGCGTATCTGTGGTAAAGAACGCCCTAACAACAACGCGTGATGCGCAACGCCGGTATTGTGCTCATCCAACTTTTGTTTCAGCTGTTTGGTCTGGCGATCGCTATTGGCCCATACCTCATAGTTATCCTGCTGCCAGGCGATAGACGGCGGCTGAGAAGAGTAAAAGTGATCGGCCAGCATCAGCGATAGCCGCGCCATGTGGACGGTAAAATCGTTTTCCAGCGAGCCAAAGTGAATGAGTGAAGCCGCGTTGCTGGCTCGCTTGCCAATCTGCCTGGCCTTTTCGCGCCAGATTGCGCTTCGCATTGGCGTACCGTCCGGAAATTGCCACACCTGCTTAAAATCGCGATCTGTCCATTTGCGCGTTTCGGTGATTTTATGATTCAGTGAATTCCAGTCAGCGTTGAGTTGCCTGTCTATCCAGCCGGTGCAATATTCCAGTTGCGGCGTCGACGATAACGCCTGCGGCAGGCGGTGATGCGACAACATCAGCCAGGCGACGGTCTTCGCCAGCGGCGGCAACGTACTGAGTGGGCTACCACTATTCGAGGGTGAATCAGCGACAAGCGCATTCATCATGGCTTTTTCATCAGACGTTTTCAGATGCGTCAGCTCTGCGAGCCACTGTGCATCTGTTTTGTTATCCACAAATGCCTGGAACAGGCGCACTGAAATCCACTCGTGACGATAAGGCTGACAGAGATGCTTACTGGCACCTTTTAAGGTTTGCTGGAAACAGCGCCCCGCTTTGCCAAAATCATGAAAAAGTCCGGCAGTAGCGGCCATAAGCGCGATGGTTTCTGCGCTGTGCCAGCCATGTTCAGCCCCGCTTTTGACAACATCTGACGCCGTACGGTTAGTGGGTACACGCCCCTGCGCATTAAACCGGCGAAGATTACCGACAATCCATAATAGCTCTGTTTGTCCGCACTTTTTAAGCCAGTGACACGCCACCGCCGTATTGCGCCGCGCCGTTTTACGCAGCAACTTTCTGAGCGTATTGACCCCTTCCAGCGTAATCACGGTTTGCCAGGCGGCATCCCCCGTTCGTTCCGCAAACTGATCGATAATCCGACAGCTTTCTACGCGGGCATTTTTGGTGCACCGGGAAATAATCAGAACGTTCATCGCAGCGCACCCGCTTGCGCCGTTTCCTGAAGGGAGGAAATCATGAGGTCCAGGGCGTCAGCCTGTTGAAACGCATTTATGCATCGCTGGCGAAACATTTGATTATCCTCGCCTTCCATGGCAGCCAGGAATGCCTGCGGCATGACAAGGGCATCCTTAATCAAATCCGCAATATCGAATACCAATCCGCCGCGACGGGTTTTGCCGTGCATCACCGCAAGACCATGCGGGATTCCCGTTACCCATGTGGCGACAGCCGCCAGCCCGTAGGCCAGATAATTACCCTGATCGAGAAATCGGTTTGCCATATCCACGCCACCGCCACGTTTAGCTCGGGTAAAATGACCATAGCCAACGGTTTGACTGACCAGTTTATAAAGCGATTTGGTAAGTTGCGCTTCCTGAAGCATCAGCGTGGTATGATCGTTTGCGGATTCCATTGCCAGCCTGGCATGTTCAAGTATATTTTTCAGATTTTGACTATCTGGATGAAATGATTTATCACGCTGATTTTTTGATGCTAGCCAATATTTTTCGATTTGTTGCAACCGGATATACTGGAATTGTTTTGCGGCTTGCAGTCTTTTTTGCTCATCAAACCAGAATGACACCCAATTTTGTAAATAGCTGGTGGGACGATATTCACTTTGTGGACAAAACCAGGAAACATCAATATCGATTTCGTTAGCTGAATAAAGCGGTGTACCGTCCGTACCGCAAAAGCCGACCATAACCCCTGCGCGAGCAAATTCCCGCATTGCCATCTGAGTTACCGACGTGCCCATACCGAGCATCACTGCCGTGGTATTGGCTATGGGGATATTCCAGTAAAAAGAGTCTTTTCCTTCCTGCGTGACATACTCCACTCGCCCACCATTGACCTGAATACGACATTTTTCCAGATAATAAATATTGGCACGTTTTGAATGGAGAATGGTTTTGAGATCTGAAGGCGTAATTCCATTTACAGACATAGCCCTACCTTTATTAAATATTGTTTAATATGCTTATTAAAATATTTTTTTGGCTTGGAGATTTAAACGCATTACTTAAAACAAATCAACCATGAATTTTCAATAAAAATATCGGCAATGCATTTCAAAAAATATAGAATTTATATAGCCCATTAATGATGAGTGGTCATTATTAAATATTACTGAGGCATTAATCTGTTAAAGCGATTAATATTTAAGTGAATAGTTTTACGCGTTTATTTGTAATTTAACTAATGAGTTTAAAGAACAGGTTTTGTGTTTGAGATTTAGATTGCTGCGTGTACGGCAGTGAACTCATGCTTATCTCCCGCCCTTGACTTGAGACATTTCTAAGCTGCCTGTACGGCAGTGAACAACGCGCAACCGGCAACAAAGCCCACGGCAGCTTTCTAAGCTGCCTGTACGGCAGTGAACGGCTTTTCGCGATTCAATGAATCACCGCATCGTTTCTAAGCTGCCTGTACGGCAGTGAACATTGCCACTGTCCCTTGTAAGTTTTTCCTTACTTTCTAAGCTGCCTGTACGGCAGTGAACTGTTTAAATTTGTGCGGCGTTCCCGATGCGTCTTTCTAAGCTGCCTGTACGGCAGTGAACCGCATTATTGAGTCAGGAATTCATGGTGCTGATTTCTAAGCTGCCTGTACGGCAGTGAACCTTATTGCGGCGGGAAACTATACCTCTGAAATTTTCTAAGCTGCCTGTACGGCAGTGAACGCGGCCAAAGCAAGAGCAAAGCTTATTGCGGCTTTCTAAGCTGCCTGTACGGCAGTGAACTATTTGTTTTTGTGGTGGGGGGTATTTGCTTTTTTCTAAGCTGCCTGTACGGCAGTGAACATCACATGTGCGCCGTTCTCAATCCCATCGCATTTTTCTAAGCTGCCTGTACGGCAGTGAACCTTACAACTCTCATTATTTCAGCATTTTTATTTTTCTAAGCTGCCTGTACGGCAGTGAACCCTATTGTTGAGGCATACGGCGATATCTCCGTTTTCTAAGCTGCCTGTACGGCAGTGAACATCGACGCCGATAAAGTGGAGTTATTGCTTAATTTCTAAACTGCCTGTACGGCAGTGAACTCGCCGCAAGGTCTGCCGTACACTTTCCGCGCTTTCTAAACTGCCTGTACGGCAGTGAACATATCGGCGGTGATAGTGGTCGCGATTTCGTATTTCTAAACTGCCTGTACGGCAGTGAACTGGAGTGAATCGCGGACATCTTATTGTTCCAAAAGAAAATAATCAACTTTTGGAGTTTTAACCCTTTTTTCTGCAATCTTTTATGGCCGATTAAAATCAATAGGTTACGGAGACATCAAAAAATAGGGTCATGGTAAACGCGTCGGGAGATGACTCCCGGCAGGGCACGAGCCTGGAAGTGAGCGGAATAAACTCCTGAGCGGCATGTTCCCCTTCACCCCAGCCCTCTCCCTAAATGGAGAGGGAGTACATCGTGCAAATCATCATTTTGAGAGACCATCAGGCCACAGGTGCGGTCCAGGAATCATAGCGAGGCACGAGCCCGGAAGTGAACGGAATAACCTCCTGAGCGGCATGCTCCCCCTCACCCCAGCCCCCTAAATGGAGTGGGAGTACTTCGTGCAAATCATCCACTATAAGAGTGGTCACCGTATGACACGCATAAAAAAACCGGGTTAATAAACCCGGTTTTTAGACCAACGTTAGAAATTAGTGTGCTGCTTCCGGCTTATGCTTCGCCGCACTCTGGAAGTCGTACGTCAGTTCGCCCTTCGCCTGATCCAGCGCTACGGTCACCTGGCCGCCGTCCACCAAAGAACCAAACAGCAGTTCGTTCGCCAGCGGTTTTTTCAGGTTATCCTGAATGGCTCTCGCCATTGGACGTGCGCCCATCGCGCGGTCGTAGCCTTTCTCAGCCAACCAGTTGCGGGCCTCCTGACTCACTTCCAGCGACACGCCTTTCTGGTCCAGCTGAACCTGCAATTCGACGATGAACTTGTCCACCACCTGGTGAATCACCTCGGTAGACAAGTGATCGAACCAGATAATGTTATCCAGACGGTTACGGAATTCTGGCGTAAAGATCTTCTTGATCTCTTCCATCGCATCGGTGCTGTTATCCTGGTGGATCAAGCCGATCGATTTACGTTCGGTTTCACGCACACCGGCGTTGGTGGTCATCACCAGCACCACGTTGCGGAAGTCCGCTTTGCGCCCGTTGTTATCGGTCAGCGTGCCGTTGTCCATGACCTGCAGCAGGATATTGAACACGTCCGGGTGCGCTTTCTCGATTTCATCGAGCAGCAGAACCGCGTGCGGATGTTTGATCACCGCATCGGTAAGCAAACCACCCTGATCAAAGCCCACGTATCCAGGAGGCGCACCGATCAAACGGCTAACGGTGTGGCGCTCCATATACTCGGACATATCGAAACGCAGCAACTCAATGCCCAACGCTTTGGAAAGCTGAACCGTCACCTCGGTTTTCCCGACACCGGTCGGACCGGCGAACAGGAAGGAGCCCACTGGCTTATGCTCATGGCCCAGCCCCGCACGCGCCATTTTGATGGCTTCGGTTAACGCTTCAATCGCTTTATCCTGTCCGAACACCAGCATTTTCAGGCGATTGCCGAGCGTACGCAGCGTGTCACGATCGCTCTGAGAAACGCTCTTCTCAGGGATACGCGCGATACGCGCCACCACGGATTCAATGTCCGCCACGTTAACGGTTTTCTTGCGCTTGCTGACCGGCATCAGACGCGCACGCGCGCCCGCTTCGTCGATCACATCAATCGCTTTATCCGGCAGATGACGGTCATTGATGTATTTCACCGCCAGCTCCACCGCAGCACGCACCGCTTTCGCGGTATAACGCACGTCGTGGTGCGCTTCGTATTTCGGTTTCAGACCGTTGATTATCTGCACTGTTTCTTCAACGGACGGCTCAGTAATATCAATTTTCTGGAAGCGACGCGCTAATGCACGGTCTTTCTCGAAAATGTTGCTGAATTCCTGATACGTCGTCGAACCCATCACGCGGATCTTACCGCTCGACAGCAGCGGTTTAATCAGGTTTGCCGCATCCACCTGGCCGCCAGACGCCGCGCCCGCACCGATGATGGTATGGATTTCATCGATAAACAGGATGCTGCTGGTGTCTTGTTCCAGCTGTTTCAGCAAGGCTTTAAAGCGTTTCTCAAAATCACCGCGGTATTTCGTGCCCGCCAGCAGCGAACCGATATCCAGCGAGTAGATGGTGCAATCCGACATGATTTCCGGAACGTCGCCCTGCACGATACGCCAGGCAAGACCTTCGGCAATCGCGGTTTTACCCACGCCCGATTCGCCCACCAGCAGTGGGTTATTTTTACGGCGACGGCACAGCACCTGAATCGCACGCTCCAGCTCTTTGTCGCGGCCAATCAGCGGATCGATCCCGCCAACGCGAGCAAGCTGATTAAGGTTGGTGGTGAAGTTTTCCATACGATCCTCCCCGCCTGCTTGCTCTTCAGGATTGCTGGCCTGACTGCTGGAATCCGATGCCTGGTTCGGCTCGTCTTTTCGCGTTCCATGAGAGATAAAGTTGACCACGTCAAGTCGGCTGACTTCGTGTTTGCGCAGCAGATACGCCGCTTGCGATTCCTGCTCACTGAAGATGGCAACCAGCACGTTTGCGCCGGTCACTTCGTTACGACCAGAGGACTGGACGTGGAACACCGCGCGTTGCAACACGCGCTGGAAGCTGAGCGTCGGCTGAGTGTCGCGCTCCTCTTCACTGACGGGCAGCACCGGTGTCGTTTGTTCGATGAAGGCTTCGAGTTCCTGACGTAACGCCACCAAATCCACAGAACACGCTTCAAGCGCTTCACGGGCAGATGGGTTGCTGAGCAGTGCCAGAAGCAAGTGCTCGACGGTCATAAACTCATGTCGGTGCTCACGCGCTCTGGCGAAAGCCATGTTTAAACTGAGTTCCAGTTCTTGATTGAGCATAGGCACCTCCCCCAATTTTATGCCTTTTCAGGCTTTTTCCAGCGTACACAGCAACGGATGCTCATTCTCCCTGGCATATTCGTTCACCATCGCCACTTTGGTTTCGGCCACTTCGGCAGTAAAAATGCCGCAAATGGCTTTGCCACGATAGTGAACGGTAAGCATCAGTTGCGTTGCACGTTCAACATCATAAGAAAAGAACTTTTGTAGCACGTCAATAACAAATTCCATCGGCGTGTAATCATCGTTCATTAACATAACTTTATACATAGATGGCGGTTTTAGCGCGTCGCGCACTTTATCTTCCGCCAGTTGGTCAAAATCCAGCCAGTCGTTCTTCTTACTCATTGTCAGTCGTCATCATCGGTTACGGTTTCCGGCAGAACATCTTCGCTGACAGGAGTCGGTACATACTTTGAATCTACCTCAGATATCAGATAACAAACATCTATTAATGCCATCCGCGATATCTGTCACATTCCCGTCAATAGCGTTAACTGCTTCAAAAATTTGGTTGATTATTGTCCCAACTCCAGCGCCTGACACTTGACGCAATGGTTGGTTTATCTAAATTGTACAGGCGTGAGTTGGCGAGGTTTTGAACAGCCCCCACTCCACCACCGGTTCATTCCATCTTACTTAATAAGATATACGAAGGATGTCGAAGCATGGAAATGGGTACTGTTAAGTGGTTCAACAACGCCAAAGGGTTCGGGTTCATCTGCCCTGAAGGCGGCGGCGAAGATATCTTCGCTCATTATTCCACCATTCAGATGGATGGTTACAGAACGCTAAAAGCCGGGCAGTCGGTTCGGTTTGATGTTCACCTGGGGCCAAAAGGCAATCATGCCAGCGTCATTGTGCCCATCGAAGCAGAAGCCGTTGCATAGCCCTCTGATTCATTGTGTACATCCTCCAGTCAAAATGCCAGCCCGATCGGCTGGCATTTTTATTTCCGCTACTCGCGCGCCAGCGCATCCACCGGATCGAGCCGCGCCGCATTCCGCGCCGGGAGCCAGCCAAACAAAACGCCCGTCGCTGTTGAACATAAAAATGCCGTCAGCAGCGCAAACGGTGAGAAACCAATTTCCCAGCCGGGTAAAAACAGCTGCAGCGTGAAGGCAATCAGCATCGACAACGCAATCCCCAACGCACCGCCCACCAGACACACCAGCACCGCTTCAATCAAAAACTGTTGCAGCACATCGCTTGCCCGCGCGCCAACAGCCATACGAATGCCGATTTCACGCGTACGTTCCGTCACGGACACCAGCATGATATTCATCACACCAATCCCCCCCACCACGAGCGAGATAACCGCTACCAGCGTCAGGAACATCTGAAGAGTACGTGTGGTCTTTTCAGCCGTTTTCAAGAGGCCGTCCATGTTCCAGGTGAAGAAATCTTTCTTGCCGTGACGCAGCGTGAGCAAGCGCTCAATCTGTTGCTCCGCCTGAGTGCTGTCGTATCCCTCTTTCACCCGAACGGTGATGGAGTTCAGCCACGACTGACCCATAATCCGCCCAGAAATCGTGGTGTACGGCAGCCAGACGCGCAAAATTTTGCTGCTGCCAAACATCGACTGCTTTTCTTCTGCCACGCCAATGACCGTTGCGGGCATATTGCCCACCAGAATCACTTCACCCACCACGCTGGATTTATTTGGGAACAGCTGTTTACGCGAGTTTGCATCCAGCACGACGACCTGCGCCCGGCCTGCGAGCTGCTCGGCGTTGAAGGTTGCCCCTTCGCTGAAGGTCATGCCGTAAACGTTGAAATAGTCGCCGCTAACGCCGTTCGCACTGGCCGCAACGTCGATATTCCCGTAACGCAGGCGCAAGTTTTGCGAAACGGCAGGCGTCGCCGAGTTCACCCACGGCTGCTTCTGGATCGCCGCCAGATCGTCATACTTCAACGCCTGCTGATTCTGCGGTTCGTCATCGCCAAAATCTTTGCCAGGGTAGATATCAATGGTATTCGTGCCAATCGCGCGAATATCCGCCAGCACCAGCTGTTTGGCCGCGTCGCCCACCACCACAATGGATACCACCGAGGCGATCCCGATGATAATGCCGAGCATGGTGAGCAGCGTGCGCATTTTGTTCGCCGCCATCGCCAGCCAGGCCATGGTTAATGCCTCGCGAAAACCGCTGACAAACTGACCCCATCCCGTGGGCGGCGGGAGAACCTCTTTGTGCACGCCCGCGTGGTTTTTTTTGGCCGGTGGATTGCTGATCAGTTCGCCGTCATGGATCTCGATGACCCGCTCGGCCTGCGCGGCGACCTGCGGATCGTGGGTCACGATAATCACCGTGTGCCCCTGATCGCGCAGCTGATGCAGGATCGCCATGACCTCTTCACCAGAATGACTGTCGAGCGCCCCGGTGGGTTCATCAGCCAGAATCACCTGCCCACCGTTCATCAGCGCACGAGCGATACTGACGCGCTGCTGCTGGCCGCCGGAAAGCTGCGAAGGCTGATAATCGACACGCTCCGCCAGCCCCAGACGCGTTAACAACGCCTGCGCGCGCTCAAGTCGTTTTTTGCGCTCAACGCCCGCGTAAACCGCCGGGACTTCAACGTTTTGCGCCGCCGTCAGATGCGAGAGCAAATGGTAGCGCTGGAAAATAAAACCAAAATGCTCGCGGCGCAGCTGCGCCAGCGCATCGCTGTCGAGGGTGGAAATATCGGTTCCCGCCACGCGATACGTGCCGCTGGTCGGTTTATCCAGGCAGCCGAGAATGTTCATCAGCGTGGATTTACCGGAACCTGACGCGCCGACAATAGCGACCATTTCGCCCGGCTCCACCTGAAGCGTAATGCCTTTCAGGACTTCCACCGCGCCATCCCCGGAAGGATAGCTCCGGCGGATATTATTCAGCTCCAGCAATGCCGTCATTTAGCGGCTCCGGGCAGGCTTTCGCCAATAACCACCTCTTCGCCCTCTTCCAGACCTTTGACAATCACCACGTCGGTATCATTGCGCTCGCCAATTTCAACCTCACGTTCACGCGTTTCGCCGTTACGCAGCACTTTCACCTTATAACGATTCACGCCCGCGGGTTCACCCAGCGCCGCCAGCGGCACGGTCAGAACGTCTTTCACCCCGGTGAGCTGAATGTGGACCTGCGCCGTCATCTCCAGGCGCAGGACGCCTTTCGGATTAGGGACTTCAAAACGGGCGTGATAGAAAATGGCGTCGTTCACTTTTTCCGGCGTCGGCAGGATATCTTTCAGCACCCCTTCATAACGCGTGAGCGGATCGCCCAGCACCGTAAACCAAGCCTTTTGACCGGGCTTAAGATGGATAACGTCGGCTTCCGAAACCTGAGCTTTCACCAGCATGGTGCCCATATCGGCGAGTGTCAGAATGTTCGGCGCTTGCTGCGCGGCGATCACCGTTTGACCCTGAAGCGTGGTGATTTGCGTCACTTCGCCCGCCATTGGAGCCACGATGCGGGTGTATTCAAGATTCGCTTTGGCGGTATCAAGCGACGCCTGGTTACGTTTGATTTGCGCGTCAATCGTGCCAATCTGTGCCTGTTTGACCGCCAGCTCAGTGGCGGCGGTATCCAAATCCTGACGGGAAACCGCCTGGGTTTTAGCCAGCGCCTGCTGACGCCCCAGCGTGACCTGCGCGAGTTTACGCTCGGCTTCGGCCTGGCTGCGTTGCGCGCGCAATTCCATTAGCGTCGCTTCTACTTCGCGGATTTGGTTTTCTGCCTGCTCAGGATCGATAACGCCCAAAAGCTGGCCTTTTTTCACTTTATCGCCAATTTCGACAGAGAGCGTTTTCAACTGACCGCTAACCTGCGCACCGACATCAACTTTGCGCAGAGCGTCCAGCTTTCCGGTTGCCAGGACGTTCTGCTGCAGCTCGCCGGGCCGGACAATCAGCGTTTGATATTGCGGCACGGGCGCGTTCAGAACCTGCCATAGCCAGAATCCACCCACTAACACGATTACCGCCAGCAGAAGATACAGCTTCCTGCGTTTTCCCTTAAGGTTCATAAATATTCCAAATAAATGTTCTGGCAATTATAACCGTTGATTTTATCTAAACTGTTCGTCAACGAAACCCCTGTTTTTAGTATCGCTACACCTTTGTTGACGAGTTGTTGATTATCGACCTGCTGAAATACAGATCTTATCCAGAAGCCGGTACTGATCATGTCTTCCATCGTCGATACACCTTATTCACATCAGCCTCAGCCAAAATCGGGCTGGCAGCTTTTCAAAAGTCTTGCATCCGGTGAATACACGCCTGGTTTGGCCTGGCAAAATCCGTCGTATCGACGCAAATTCATGTTGCGTTCACTGGCGACGCCGTTCAGTACCGCCCGCCTGCTGACGCGCCTGGCAAAACAACCGCGACTGATGCAAATGCTGCAGGTGCAGCCTGGGTTACCGTGCCGTTTGCATCGCCCATGGCTCTCCGTGGAGATGAATCGTCAGAAAACGCTCGACGCACTGGCCTGGCATTATCAGGCGATGAATTCTGCCCTTCCAGCATCGCTGGTAAATGGGTATTTATCAAAGCAGGGTCTGACCTTACTGACTCTTACTGGAAAAGACGAGCAACAGTTTACCATTCGCCTCTGCGCCGATGCGTTCCTGGACAAAGAGGGCGAGGCAACGTTAGCGTTTTGCGATCGGGAGAACACCGTTCTGGCAGAAATGACCTTCACGCTCTGTCAGTTTGAGGGAAAATCCACGCTGTTTATCGGCGGCATGCAGGGCGCAAAAGCGTTTGTACCACATGAACTGATCCAGGGCGCAACCAAAGCCTGCCACGGCTTGTTCCCGAAACGCCTGCTGGTGGAAGCCGCCATGACGCTGGGCGCGGTCTTTCCGGTTGAGCAAATTTTGGCGGTCAGCAACGCCACGCATATCTATCGCAGCTGGCGTTATCGCAAGAAAAAAGAGGGCAAACTGCTGGCGGATTACGACAGCTTCTGGCGCTCCATTGGCGGCGAACAGCATGCAAGCGGGAATTTCTCGCTCTCACTTGAGATGCCACGCAAGCCTATGGAAGATATCGCGAGCAAAAAACGCTCGGAATATCGCCGCCGCTATGAGCTGCTGGACAGCCTGATCGCTCAGGTCAATCAGGCCGCACGCCGTTAATCCGCTTTCCCGCGTGCCAGCCACAGCACGCGGGAGAACATTTTGCGCAGCAGCGTTGGCACGGACTCTACGCCCCTTCGTCCGGCCTCCGCCGCAACTTCAATCGCCAGATCGGGTTTTGACGAGCGATGAATCGCTTTGATGATCACCCGCCGCATGTTCATCGGCACATTGACCGGAATCATGGCCACCCGGTGAAAAACATCGGCAAAACCCTGACGATACATGAAGTGTTCCATGTCCATGGCTGGCAATGCCGTGAGATGCACACGCTCTTCTTCCCCGTTGTTACTCAGCACTCCGCGCACGGTGCTGGCGTACTTTTTCCCGGCTTCATCGCCATCCACCAGCACATGCCATTCGATGCCCATCCGGCTGGCAAATTTTATCAGCGGCTTTAACCCCGACTGGGCGAACTCAATGACTTTGATACCTTCCGCATCGAAATGATGCCCGCACTGGCGCGCCAGTTCGTTGATCACCCAGGTTTCGGTTTCCCCTTCAACCAATAGCCAGCAGCGGGCAAACAGCGACGAAGCGCGATTGAACCGAATATGAAACGCAATGCGCCGTCCATCTTCGGCACTCAAGCCGCCGGGCCCCAGGCGGAATGCCGTGACGCGCGAGGACTCACGCACCAGCCGACAGACGTGCTCGACGGGCGTCAAGGAAAGCAGTTCCCCGGAATTGGTGGTCGTGATGCGCTGGAGCGGTAGCAGATTGAGCAGATGCCACGCCACCGACAACATGATCGGATGCAGTCGCGTTTCAGGATCTTCGACGAGCAGCAGCGGGCGGGCATCTCTGTCGAGCTGAACGTTGCCTTTCGCCTGCAGCAGCGTGGAGAACAACCCCAGCAGGATCACGCGATGGGTGCGCCCGCCAGGTTTGTCGATCATCCGGTTGATGATATCCAGATAGCGCCAGCTGCGCTGCTCATCATGAGAACGGCGGCGCATCAGGCGGTTATGCGTCTGCGCTGTTCCCTGCTCGGAAAAGTAGTGCTCCAGCAGTTGCACCATCGCTGACAGTCCCTGGCGAATCTGTCCGTCAGTCAAATTTTGCGGACGCGCCACCAGCTCGCGCGCCAGAAAATCCAGCTCACGGGCCGTCACTTCGACTTCGGGCAAATGAGGCACCGTACCGTTACGGATCCGACGCATAAATCGTGCATCCCGTAAACGTAACACCGGCATCAGGCGCACCAGATGGCGGGCCTGCTCGTCAATATTTTCAAGCTCTATTGGGTGGCCTTTGGCATCCATAAACCCGCGTAGCGTCAGCACGGTGTCGTCTTGCGCCAGCTCGCCTTCCAGACGGTAAAAGATGCGCTGGAAATTGTCCTCACAGGGCACCCAGCACGGTGAAAGCGCACGGTAGCGCCGGACGCGATGGCGACCGGGTTCCAGCTCGCGGAAGGTCAGAATGATATGCAGATGGCGTTCGCGTCCCTGAATATCTCCGGGCGGGAACCAGAAATCTTCCCGAACAAAGCTGTACAGTGCCGATTCAGGTGCCAGCAATAAGGTTAATGCATCCAGAAGACTGGATTTACCCCAGGCGTTTTCACCAATCAGTACGTTGTTCTGTTCCAGCATTAGCGATAAACGATTAATGCCACGAAACCCGACAATCTCCACACGTTCGAGAAGCATATAACCCCCGCGAATTAGTCACTTTTTCCTTTAAGTTATCAGGAGTATAGCGCCCAGCGGCGAGACAGAACACTCTGGCGTCGGTTTGTTATTTATGAAGGTGACTTAAAATCAGAATTTGCTCGTGAGCTTTCATTTGAAATACATCCCGTCGCGAAAGATACTGCGCATCCAGAATTGCGCTATGATTTATTTCTGCACAATTCCAATAATGATTAACATCACATTGCCTTAAATCAAATTAACAGAATTTATTTAACTGGCGAAGCCATGTTATTGCTTTTTAAAATATCGGCTCTTTGAGTCGTCATCCCTTTAGGCGATATACAGCCGCACGCAGAAAAGCGTGTGGCATTTAACGAGGTGGTTATGTTTAGAAAATTAGCGGCGGAATGCTTTGGTACATTCTGGCTGGTATTTGGTGGTTGCGGAAGCGCAGTGCTTGCAGCAGCATTTCCGGAATTAGGAATTGGTTTTGCGGGCGTCGCATTGGCCTTTGGTTTAACCGTATTAACCATGGCATTTGCGGTTGGTCATATTTCCGGCGGTCACTTTAACCCTGCCGTGACATTAGGCCTGTGGGCCGGCGGTCGTTTCCCGGCGAAAGAAGTGATTGGCTATATTATTGCCCAGGTTGTCGGCGGCATTATTGCGGCGGCGGTTCTGTATGTTGTCGCCAGCGGTAAAGCGGGCTTTGATGCGGCCGCGAGCGGTTTTGCCTCAAACGGTTATGGCGAACATTCTCCGGGTGGCTTCTCAATGCTGTCAGCCATTGTGATTGAAATTGTCCTGACCGCCGGTTTCCTGCTGGTCATTCACGGCGCAACAGACAAAAATGCGCCAGCGGGTTTTGCGCCGATTGCTATTGGCCTGGCGTTAACCCTGATTCACCTGATCAGCATTCCGGTGACCAACACTTCCGTTAACCCTGCACGCAGTACCGCTGTTGCTATCTTCCAGGGTGGCTGGGCGCTTGAACAGCTGTGGCTGTTCTGGGTGATGCCTATTATTGGCGGTATTCTCGGTGGCGTGCTTTATCGCACCCTGCTTGAAAAGCGTCGCTAATTCAGTCCGCTACTGTGCCGGGTGGTCATCATGCCACCCGGCATTTATTTTGCATCTTTACTGAGCAGTCTTTATTGGGTAGTGTCTCTGGCGCTATTCAGTTACTCATAAAGGACAGGCTGTTCATGTTTTCAGGACTTTTAATCATTCTGCTGCCGCTGGTAGTAGGCTACCTCATTCCCCTTCGTCACGCCTCTGCTTTAAAACTCATTAATCGCTTTCTGAGTTGGATTGTTTACGTCATCCTGTTTTTCATGGGGATAAGCCTCGCGTTCCTGGATAATTTAGCCGCCAATTTGCTGTCTATTCTCCATTATTCCATTGTCACTATTGTGGTTATTTTGGTGTGTAATATCGCCGCGCTATTTTGGCTCGAACGGACTATTCCATGGAGAAATCATCACCAACAGGAAAAACTGCCGTCACGAATTGCCATGGCGCTGGAATCATTAAAACTATGCGGTGTGGTGGTGCTCGGATTTCTGCTCGGCCTGACGGGATTTGCCTTTTTACAGCACGCAACCGAAGCCAGCGAATATACGCTGATTTTCCTGCTGTTCCTGATCGGTATTCAGCTGCGTAATAACGGCATGACGCTGAAACAAATTGTGCTGAATCGCCGAGGAATGATCGTCGCCGTTGTCGTCGTGGCAAGTTCAATGGTCGCAGGTGTCATTAACGCGTTTATTCTCGATCTACCGCTAAAAACCGGCCTGGCGATGGCGTCAGGTTTTGGCTGGTATTCGTTGTCCGGTATTTTACTCACCGAATCATTTGGCCCCGTTATCGGTAGCGCCGCGTTCTTTAACGATTTAGGACGTGAACTGATCGCCATTATGCTTATTCCCGGTCTGGTGCGTCAAAGTCGCTCCACGGCGCTGGGCCTGTGCGGAGCCACGTCGATGGATTTCACCCTGCCCGTTTTACAACGTTCGGGTGGGCTGGAACTGGTCCCCGCCGCGATCGTGCATGGTTTTATTTTGAGCCTGCTGGTGCCGATTCTGATGGCCGTTTTCTCCGCCTGATACCTCTCTGGCGGTAGGCCTCTACCGCCAAAATTGCGCTAAATCAATATCCCTCTACTTTGTAGAAGAAAGGCCTTTTCTACGCCCTGCCATGCGCATAACCTTAAACATGTATCTAAAATATAACTTTAACAGGTGTGATTATGTTTTGTGTGCAATGTGAACAAACCATCCGTACCCCAGCCGGTAACGGCTGCTCCTACTCGCAAGGTATGTGCGGGAAAACCGCAGAGACGTCTGACCTGCAAGATCTCCTGATTGCGGCCCTGCAAGGCCTGTCCGCCTGGGCCGCAAAAGCGCGTGAATACGGCATTGTTGACCATTATGTCGACAACTTCGCGCCGCGTGCATTTTTCTCGACGCTGACTAACGTGAACTTCGACTCCCCACGCATCGTGGGCTACGCGCGTGAAGCCATCGCCCTGCGCGACGCACTGAAAGCGCAAAGCCTGAACGCAGATGCTAACGCTGCGGTAGATAACCCAATGGCTGGCCTGCAGTTGGTCAGCGACGATTTGGGCGACCTGCAGCGCCAGGCAGCAGAATTCACCCCGAACAAAGACAAAGCGGCCATCGGCGAGAACATTCTCGGCCTGCGCCTGCTGTGTCTGTACGGTCTGAAAGGTGCGGCGGCCTACATGGAACACGCCCACGTTCTTGGCCAGTACGACAACGATATTTACGCTCAGTACCACAAAATCATGGCGTGGCTGGGGACCTGGCCTTCCGATATGAACGCTCTGCTGGATTGTTCAATGGAAATCGGCCTGATGAACTTTAAAGTGATGAGCATTCTGGATGCGGGCGAAACGGAGACTTATGGTCATCCGACACCCACTCAGGTCAACGTGAAATCCGTTGCCGGTAAAGCTATTTTGATCTCCGGTCACGACCTGAAAGACCTCTACAATCTCCTGCAACAAACCGAAGGCACAGGCGTTAACGTCTACACCCACGGCGAAATGCTGCCAGCGCATGGCTATCCAGAACTGCGTAAATTCAAGCATCTGGTCGGTAACTACGGCAGCGGCTGGCAGAATCAGCAGGTTGAATTCGCCCGCTTCCCTGGCCCAATCGTGATGACCTCTAACTGCATTATCGATCCGACCGTCGGTTCTTATGACGATCGTATCTGGACCCGCAGCATTGTCGGTTGGCCGGGCGTGAGCCACCTTGAAGGTGATGATTTCGCACCCGTTATCACCCAGGCGCAGCAGATGGCCGGCTTCCCGTTCAGCGAAATCGAGCACCTGATAACCGTAGGCTTTGGCCGCGAAACTCTGCTGGGCGCAGCAGATTCCCTGATCGATCTGGTGAGCCGCGAAAAACTGCGTCACATCTTCCTGGTTGGCGGCTGTGACGGCGCACGCGGTGAACGTAACTACTTCACCGATTTCGCCACCAGCGTCCCGCAGGACTGTCTGATCCTGACCCTGGCCTGCGGTAAATACCGTTTCAACAAACTGGACTTCGGCGATATCGAAGGCCTGCCGCGTCTGATTGATGCCGGTCAGTGTAACGATGCCTATTCGGCGATCATTCTGGCGGTGACGCTGGCGGAGAAACTGGGCTGTGGCGTGAACGATCTGCCGCTGTCTCTGGTGCTCTCATGGTTTGAACAAAAAGCGATCGTTATCCTGCTGACCCTGCTGTCGCTGGGCGTCACCAATATCGTCACCGGCCCGACCGCGCCAGGCTTCCTGACCCCGGATCTGCTGGCCGTGTTGAACGAAAAATTTGGTCTGCGTTCCGTGACGACCGTAGAAGAAGACATGCAGCAACTGCTGAGCGCGTAAGGAGTTTTTATGACGATGCCAACCTCACAATGTCCGTGGCGGATGCAGGTTCATCACATCCATCAGGAGACGCCGGATGTGTGGACGCTTTCACTGCTGTGCCATGACTTTTATCCGTACCGTGCCGGTCAGTATGCGCTGGTCAGCGTTCGCAACGCGGCGGACACCCTGCGCGCATACACGATTTCCTCGACGCCGGGCGTGAGCGAATACATTACGCTGACGATTCGTCGTATTGATGAGGGTGCGGGTTCACAGTGGCTGACCAACGACGTCAAGCGCGGGGATTATATTTGGCTCTCCGACGCGCAGGGTGATTTCACCTGTGACGACAAAGCCGACGATAAATTCCTGATGCTGGCTGCGGGTTGTGGCGTAACGCCGGTGATGTCGATGCGTCGCTGGCTGGCAAAAAATCGTCCGCACGCTGACGTGCAGGTGATCTTCAGCGTGCGCTCTCCGCAAGATGTGATTTTCGCCGACGAATGGCGTAATTACCCGGTGACGATGGTGGCGGAAAATAACGCCACTCACGGCTTTGTCGCCGGACGTCTGAGCCGCGAGCTGTTGCAAAGCGTGCCAGATATTGCGTCGCGTACGGTGATGACCTGCGGCCCCGCGCCGTACATGGACATCGTCGAAAAAGAGGTGCACGCGCTCGGCGTCACTCGCTTCTTTAAAGAGCAGTTCTTTACGCCAGTGGCCGAAGCCGCGACCAGCGGTGTGAAATTCACTAAGCTGCAACCCGCGCAGACCTTTTTTGGTCGCGTCGGCACGACGTTGCTGGAAGCGCTGGAAAGCAACAACGTTCCGATTGTCGCCGCCTGCCGCGCGGGCGTGTGCGGTTGCTGCAAAACGAAAGTGGTTTCCGGTGAATATACCGTCAACAGCACCGTGACGCTGACGGAAGCGGAAATCGCCGACGGCTACGTGCTGGCCTGTTCCTGCCATCCGCAGGGTGATTTGGTGCTCGCGTAAAGTCGTTCTCACCTGTTAAAACACAAAGGCCAGCATCTGCTGGCCTTTTTATTGGGATGAATTCTACGCTGCCAGTGCGGCAGTGAACGCAAGTAGGCGGCCTTTTTATTAGCTCACAGATTTCTAAGCTGCCTGTACGGCAGTGAACGACGGCTGGCGATCAACCCAGCACCTGATGCATTTCTAAACTGCCTGTACGGCAGTGAACTCCGGACGCTACGCTCCAGCAGTTGCTGATGCATTTCTAAGCTGCCCGTACGGCAGTGAACCTCATTGTTAAGATGCTGGCGAGTTTTCGCGAATTTCTAAGCTGCCTGTACGGCAGTGAACTTGTCGTTGAGCCGATAGAATTGTGGCCGGACTTTTCTAAGCTGCCTGTACGGCAGTGAACCTGACAAATACTTTGTTTTTGTCTGCGTGTCATTTCTAAGCTGCCTGTACGGCAGTGAACCGATGAAGCTCTTAAAAATCTAGCCCTGAAGATTTCTAAGCTGCCTGTACGGCAGTGAACGAATACGTTGAGGGCTGCTTAGCCCTGGCAATTTTCTAAGCTGCCTGTACGGCAGTGAACACCGAACGCTAGGGCGGCACGGCACTCAGCAATTTCTAAGCTGCCTGTACGGCAGTGAACACGACTATGCGATTTTGACGGGGGTGTAGCCATTTTCTAAGCTGCCTGTACGGCAGTGAACTGAAGCAATCTACACCTTTCCTTTTGATATACAAAGTGAAAAGTCGATTCCGGCCAGTGGGACCCTATTTTCCTGGATACTCACTCGACTTATAAATATCAATAACTTAAAGAGCGCCCACAAAAAAGGGTTCCGAAGAACCCTCTTTGTCGATACGCGTTTTTATCTCGACATCAAACTCGCGCCGCTCGGATAAAACTTACTTCCAGGCCGGATCTTTGGCTAAGGCATAACGCCCTGCGCCCAAGAACGCGACGGCCAACGCGCCAATAAAGAAATACACCAGGCTTTCAATCGCCCATGCGCCAACCGCATCCAGCGCGAACGTTTTGCCGGTTCCGACCATCAGCCAGGCGACAACCATCGTGAATGCCAGTACCAGTGCAGCCGGACGCGTCAAAATGCCCAATACAATCAGCACAGGCGCAACCACTTCACCCACCAGCACGCCATAGGCGATAAAGCCAGGTAATCCTTTAGCCACCAGCATGCCGCTAATGCCATCCACACCGCCAATCAGCTTGTGCAGCCCATGAAACAGCATCAACCCACCAACAGCCAGACGCAGCAACAGCTTGCCAAAATCTTCATGCGTTAGCGTTTTATTAACAGCAATTAACAATGATTTAACCATCTGAAATGATTCCTGTTTTTACTTGAAGTCCCATCAGAATATGATGAATTGTTACACAATGAAAGTAACTATTAATCAGGGGCATTTGGCGGGCATAACGGCGATTTTCTTCTAAGCTTGTAAGCGTTATCACATAACGGAGATGGACAACCATGAAACAGACCGTAGCGGCCTACGTCGCGAAAACGCTGGAACAAGCCGGAGTGAAACGCATTTGGGGCGTGACCGGCGATTCGCTTAACGGCCTAAGCGATAGCCTCAACCGAATGGGTACCATCGAATGGATGCCCACGCGCCATGAAGAAGTCGCCGCGTTTGCCGCGGGCGCGGAAGCCCAGTTGACGGGTGAACTGGCCGTCTGCGCCGGATCGTGCGGGCCAGGAAATTTGCATCTGATTAACGGTCTGTTTGATTGCCATCGCAATCACGTTCCGGTCCTGGCGATTGCGGCGCATATTCCGTCAAGCGAAATCGGCAGCGGCTATTTTCAGGAGACGCATCCGCAGGAGCTGTTCCGTGAATGTAGCCACTACTGCGAGCTGGTGTCCACGCCCGAGCAAATCCCCCAGGTAATGGCGATTGCGATGCGTAAAGCGATCCTCAATCGCGGCGTTTCGGTCGTGGTTTTGCCGGGCGATGTGGCACTGAAAGCCGCGCCAGAAGGGGCGAGCACGCACTGGTATCCTGCGCCGCAGCCGGTTGTCACGCCAGCGGAGGAAGAACTCAAAAAGCTGGCGCAGCTCTTACGCTACTCCAGCAACATCGCTTTGATGTGCGGCAGCGGCTGCGCGGGTGCGCATAAAGAGCTGCTGGAATTTGCTGGAAAATTAAAAGCGCCGATTGTTCACGCCCTGCGCGGCAAAGAACATGTGGAGTACGATAACCCGTACGACGTGGGGATGACCGGTCTGATCGGTTTCTCCAGCGGTTTTCACACGATGATGAACGCCGACACGCTGGTGCTGCTCGGCACGCAGTTCCCCTATCGCGCGTTCTATCCGACGGACGCGAAAATCATCCAAATCGACATTAACCCCGGCAGCATTGGTTCGCACAGCAAGGTTGATATGGCGCTGATTGGCGATATCAAAGCCACGCTCGCCGCCCTGCTGCCGCATCTGGAAGAAAAAACCGACCGCAAATTCCTCGATAAAGCCCTCAGCGATTATCGCGATGCGCGCAAAGGGCTGGACGACCTCGCTAAACCGAGCGAAAAAGCAATTCACCCGCAGTATCTGGCGCAGCAAATCAGTCATTTCGCGTCGGACGATGCCATTTTTACCTGCGACGTTGGCACGCCAACCGTCTGGGCCGCGCGTTATTTGAAAATGAACGGTAAACGCCGACTCATCGGTTCGTTCAACCACGGATCAATGGCGAACGCCATGCCGCAAGCGCTGGGCGCCAAAGCCACCGCACCGGAGCGCCAGGTTGTCGCCATGTGCGGTGACGGCGGTTTCAGCATGCTGATGGGCGATTTTTTGTCGGTCGTACAAATGAAGCTGCCGCTCAAAATTGTGGTGTTCAACAACAGCGTGCTGGGATTTGTGGCGATGGAGATGAAAGCCGGCGGGTATCTGACCGACGGTACGGATCTGCACGACACCAACTTTGCCAAAATCGCCGAAGCCTGCGGCATTACGGGCATCCGCGTAGAAAAAGCCTCGGACGTGGATGAAGCGCTGCAGCGCGCATTTTCCCTCGACGGCCCGGTTCTGGTGGATGTCGTGGTGGCCAAAGAGGAGCTGGCGATCCCGCCGCAAATCAAACTGGAGCAGGCCAAAGGCTTTAGCCTGTATATGCTGCGCGCCATTATTAGCGGTCGCGGTGACGAAGTGATGGAGCTAGCAAAAACCAACTGGCTCAGGTAAAAATATCCTTTTAAAGTCATACGTAAAACCCTTCATGGGGCAGCCTACGCTTGTGCGACATGAAGGGTGAAACGTAAAGGGATATGCCATGATTGATTTACGCAGTGATACCGTCACCCGTCCGAGTCGCGCCATGCTTGAAGAGATGATGGCCGCGCCGGTCGGGGACGACGTGTACGGTGATGACCCAACGGTCAAAGAACTCCAGCGCTATGCCGCCGAATTAAGCGGTAAAGAAGCGGCGCTGTTCCTGCCGACGGGCACTCAGGCCAATCTGGTGGCGCTGCTCAGCCATTGCGAGCGCGGCGAAGAGTACATTGTTGGCCAGGGCGCGCATAACTATCTGTACGAAGCGGGTGGCGCAGCGGTGCTCGGCAGCATTCAGCCGCAGCCGATTGATGCCGCGTCTGACGGTTCCCTGCCGCTGGATAAAGTCGCGGCCAAAATCAAAGCCGACGATATTCACTTCGCACGCACCAAATTGCTCAGCCTGGAAAATACCCACAACGGGAAAGTGCTTCCGCGCGAATATTTAAAAGCCGCGTGGGAGTTCACCCGCGAGCGCCATCTGGGGCTGCACGTTGATGGCGCGCGTATTTTCAACGCCGTGGTGGAATATGGCTGCGAGCTGAAAGAGATCACCCAGTACTGCGATTCATTCACGATTTGCCTGTCAAAAGGTCTCGGGACGCCGGTCGGCTCGCTGCTGGTCGGCGATGCAGATTACATCAAGCGCGCCAACCGCTGGCGTAAAATGACCGGCGGCGGCATGCGTCAGGCCGGTATTCTGGCCGCGGCCGGATTGTATGCGCTGAAAAATAACGTCGCGCGTCTGAAAGACGATCATAACAATGCCGCGTGGATGGCGACTCAACTGCGTGAAATCGGCGCAGACGTCATGCGTCACGACACCAATATGCTGTTCGTTCGCGTGGGTGATGAAAACGCCGCTGCGCTGGGCGAATTCATGAAGTCGCGTGGCGTACTGATGAACGCCTCGCCGGTGGTGCGTCTGGTGATGCATCTCGACGTGAGCCGCGAACAGCTTTCTGACGTGGTGAAACACTGGCAGGCCTTTATCCAGCGCTAAGGAGCACATCGTGTCGCAACGTATTCTGGTGCTCGGCGCCAGTGGCTATATCGGTCAGCATCTGACGTCCGCGTTAAGTGAGCAAGGGCATCAGGTGCTGGCGGCGGCACGCAATACTGAGCGCCTCCAGAAGCTAAACCTGCCCAACGTCAGTTGTCACAATGTGGATCTCAACTGGCCGAAGGAATTGCCCGCCCTGCTCCAGGACGTCGATACGCTCTATTATCTGGTGCACAGCATGGGCGAAGGCGGTGATTTTATTGCACACGAGCGCCAGGTCGCGTTGAACGTGCGTGATGCGCTGCTGGAAACGCCCGTTAAGCAGATTATTTTCTTAAGCTCGTTGCAGGCACCGGAAAGCGAGCAGTCCGATCATCTGCGCGCGCGCCAGCTCACGGCTGAAACGCTGCGCAGTGCCGATATTCCGCTAACCGAATTACGCGCGGGGATCATCGTGGGCGCGGGGTCGGCAGCTTTCGAAGTGATGCGCGATATGGTTTACAACCTGCCGGTGCTGACGCCGCCGCGCTGGGTACGCTCACGCACCACGCCGATTGCGCTGGAAAATCTGCTGCATTATCTGGTGGAACTGCTGAATCACCCCAGCGCGCAACATCGCGTGCTGGAAGCCGCCGGGCCTGAAGTGCTGAGCTATCAGGAACAGTTCGAGCATTTTATGAGGGTTAGCGGGCGTCGCCGCTTGCTGGTGCCGATCCCCTTCCCAACCAGTTGGATCTCCGTCTGGTTTTTGAACGTGATTACGTCCGTCCCGCCAACGACGGCCAAAGCGCTGATCCAGGGGCTGAAACACGATCTGCTGGCCGATGACCGCGAACTGCGCGCGCTGATCCCCCAGGATCTGATCCGTTTCGACGATGCGGTGCGCAACACGCTGAAAGAAGAAGAGAAGCTGGTGAACTCCAGCGACTGGGGTTACGACGCGCAGGCCTTTGCGCGCTGGCGTCCTGAATACGGCTATTACGCCAAACAGGCGGGCTGCACGGTGAAAACCAGCGCCAGCCTCGACGCCCTCTGGGAAGTGGTCAATCAAATTGGCGGTAAAGAGCGCTATTTCTTTGGCAATATTCTCTGGCAGACGCGCGGCATGCTGGATCTGTTAGTGGGCCACAGACTGGCAAAAGGCCGACCGGAGCACGCCATGCTGCAGCCAGGCGATACGGTCGATAGCTGGAAAGTGATCGTCGTCGAGCCGGAAAAACAGCTGGCGCTGCTGTTCGGTATGAAAGCGCCTGGCCTTGGGCGGTTATGCTTCACGCTGAAAGACAAAGGCGATCACCGTGAACTGGACGTGCGCGCGTGGTGGCATCCGCACGGAATGCCGGGGCTTTTCTACTGGCTGCTGATGATCCCCGCGCACCTGTTTATCTTCCGCGGCATGGCTAAACGGATTGCACATCTTGCAGAACACAAGTCAGAAAAAGTCTGATTAAAACTCTGATTCTTTCACCTTTCCCATTGCATCGTGGCGTGATTCACGGAAGAATGCGCACGAAATTCTTTTCAACACAGTGGATTGATATGAAGGTACTGGTTACCGGC
>Ga0308165_1001354_pt1 | contig 34584 bp, 35 predicted proteins | sample PhyWR2_FD_201032 | JGI IMG/M metagenome (GOLD analysis project Ga0308165, IMG submission 201032) | Phyllosphere microbial communities from UC Gill Tract Community Farm, Albany, California, United States - DLSLW.R2 | ecosystem: Host-associated > Plants > Phyllosphere > Unclassified | place: USA...
TACTGATTTTTTAAAGTCATAATCATATTTAGCCACTATAAAAAGCCCCCTAAGTTAGATTTTCTGGTCTAACTTAGGGGGCTCACTTCATGCAAGCCCTCTTTTTTATTTGCCTTTAAGCTCGTCTACTGCTTCTTTAGCAGCATTTTTAGTCTCTGCCTTTGCTTCTTCTGCTTTTTCTGGTACATCTTTCGTTGCTACTTTTGCTTCAGCTACACCTTCAGAAACAGTTTCTTTGGCTTTTTTAGCAGAGTGTTTCACATCAATAAAAATATCGTCTGATGCCTCTTCAGCAATATCACCTAATTCATCCACTTGATCATTAACATCTTTAGCTGATTTCTTGAAACGATCCGATAAATCACCTGTTTGTTTTTTGAATGATTCTAGCACTGTATCTGAGACGCCTTGTGCTTTATCTAAAGAATCTTTCGTCTTGTCTTTCACATTACCTGCCAAATCCCCAGCTTGTTCACCTAATACACTTGCTTTGTCTTTTGCAATCGATGATAACTCAGAACCTTTTTGCACCGCGTAGTCCGTATAATCTGTTGCTTTGTCCTTAAAGTCATCAGCTTGGTTTGCTAAATCTTCACGTAATTCTTTCCCTGATTTAGGTGCTAATAAAAGAGCTGCTACAGCTGCTGCTGTTCCACCAATAATTGCTCCTAAGAAAAATCCGCCTTTTTTCGCCATGTTAATTCCTCCATTATCTATTATTATTTTGTTGTTTCACTAACTTTTGATGATTTTTTTGGACGAAATGCTCTAAATGCTGCGCCACCGACTTTACTAACCACACCAGCTTTTGCTGTTGTCTTACCAACTGCTCCAACTTTTCCAAGTAGATTTTTACTTGAATAATTCAGTTCGGAAACACTCTCACTTAACTCAGCTACTGCTTCAAATAATGGATCGATCGTCGCTACTTTTTTATTCACATCATCTAGCAACACATTACTTTTTACTAAAAGTCCTTCTACTTGTCTAGATAAGATATCTACATCTTTTGTAACAACCTCGATTGTTTTATTTGCTTCATCAACTGTAGTCGTCACTCGTTCTACCGTTTTCCCGATTTTCATCAAGACTAAAACAATAAATACTACTAATACAGCAAACGCTACTGCAGCAATAATCGCTGCAACCTCTCCACCTGTCATATCCTTGCTCCTTTCATCAATTATTTCATGTTCTTAGAATAACACCAACTGGTCTTTTTCACAAATTATTCAATTAACTTTGTTCCCCTAATTATAACAATTCATCGCATAACTCTCCACCAAATATAGCAATAAACTTGATGATTTTTTGGGTAAAAAAATACGTGATTGGAACATAACTCTTTGAGTCATATCCCAATCACATGGAATCCATATAAACGGCGGGAGTAGAAGCAATCTCTTCGGAAATAAACACTCCTGTTCCAACCTCATCTCTATAAGAAAAATAATACTACAGTTCATTTCTATTTCTTTTCATGTGTGTCTTTTTTAGCAAGTTGTGCCCCTAATTCAATAATGTAATCACGTAAATTGTCTTTAACTTCTGGGTGGACTAATCCATATTCAATACTAGTTTTCATAAAACCAAATTTATCCCCAACATCATAACGTTTACCAGTAAATTCTCTGGCAAATACACGTTGTGTTTTGTTCAAGGTATCAATAGCATCCGTTAATTGAATCTCACCACCTGCACCTGGCTCTTGTGATTCTAATACATGGAAAATTTCAGGTGTCAATAAATAACGACCAATAATCGCTAGATCACTTGGGGCTTCCTCAGGTGTTGGCTTTTCTACAAAACTATTCACATTGAACAATCCTTTAGAAACTTCAGCCTCTGGATTAATGATGCCATATTTCGATGTTTCTTCATGTGGTACTTTCATTACTGCAATCGTTGAGGCATGTGTTTCATCATAATCATTCATCAGTTGTTTAGACAACGGAATCTTATCTTCCATAATATCATCACCTAGCATTACGACAAACGGTTCATTGCCTACAAAGGCTTTCGCTTGTAGCACAGCATGACCTAAGCCTTTAGGATGTGATTGACGAATAAAATGAAGATTGACATCTGTCGTTTCTTCGACCAATTTTAATAAATCAGTTTTATTTTTCTCTCGAAGATTGCTTTCCAATTCAAAATTTGCATCAAAATGATCTTCGATCGGACGTTTTGCTTTCCCTGTAACAATCAAAATATCTTCGATTCCAGAAGCCAGTGCTTCTTCAACAATAAATTGAATCGTTGGTTTATCTACGATTGGCAACATTTCCTTTGCCATCGCTTTTGTCGCTGGTAAAAATCTTGTTCCCAGACCAGCCGCTGGAATAACCGCTTTTTTTACTTTCATGCCAATAGGCCTCCTAAAAATTATATAGAAAATTCATTTTCCGTTTTACCATCACGCAACATGATTTCTTTCGCTGCTTGTTTTACATCTTTGCCCTCATACAATACCTTATAAATTGCTGCTGTGATCGGCATATCCACATTCAACTGTTGAGATAACTCATAGGCTGCTTTCGTTGTTGAAACGCCTTCAACGATCATGCCCATATTCTCAAGGACTTCATCTAAGCTATGACCTTTTCCAAGTAGATTACCAGCTCGCCAATTCCGTGAATGAACACTTGTACACGTAACGATCAAATCACCAACTCCACTTAACCCGATGAAAGTCAGAGGATTTGCGCCCATTGCTACCCCTAAACGGCTGATTTCAGCTAAACCACGTGTCATGATTGCAGCTTTTGCATCGTCTCCAAAACCTAAGCCATGAATTGCCCCAGCTCCTAAAGCGATGATATTTTTCAAAGCCGCGCCGGTTTCAACACCGATCACATCATCATTCGTATAAATTCTAAAATAATCATTCATAAATAATGATTGAACATATTTGGCCGCTGCTATTTTCTCACTTGCCGCTGTAATCGTTGTAATATCATGAACAGCCACTTCCTCAGCATGACTCGGGCCAGATAAAACAACTACGCCTCTTCTTTTTTCTGTAGGAATCTCTTCCATCAAAACTTCAGATATTCGTTTATGACTGCCTTGTTCCAAGCCCTTACTCGCATGAATAATCAACGGCTGATTTTTACATTTCTCTGTGAACTCTTGTGCCACCGTTCGAATTGCTTTGGTGGGTACAACAAATAAGACAGCATCTGCCTCTTCGATACATTCTTCGAGCGATACCTTCCCTTGAATTGATTCTGGAATGACCAAATCAGGAAGATAATGATGATTCGTATGCTGAGTATTGATTTCATCAATTTGTGCCTTATTATGTCCCCAAATGCGAACCTCATGACCATTTTCTGCTAAAACCTGAGCCAATGCAGTTCCCCAAGAACCGGGACCTAAAACAGCAACTTTTTGTTTCATTGGTGAAAAACTCCTTTCAAAATAGAAAAGCTGAACGAATCGTTTAGCTCTGACAGAAAAATAGGCAGCTGATTTAAGAATATTTTTTTATTCTATAAGCAGATTGTCTATTCTCCAAAATACTGATTCGGTAAAACTGAATGAATCAAATAACTCAAATAGTCTTTAACAGGAATACTTTATGTTTTCCCGTTGCTAGTTCTTTTAAATAAATAAAACCAAATTACTCATTTTATAATTTCCATACCCATCTAACATTTTAACATAGGTGGGTCAGAATAGGCAGTTCTAAACAGCCTTTTTTACAGTTCCTTTTTCACGATTATAAAATGGGATCGCGCCTTTTTTCCGACGTATAATCAACACTACGATCGCCCCAAAAAATAATATTAAAGAAAACACTTGAGAGACGCGAATGCTACCAAAGGCATAAAGACTATCCGTCCGCATTCCTTCAATAAAGAATCGACCAAAAGAATACCAAATAACGTAACCTAAAACAACTTCTCCTTCTTTTAAGAAATCTTTCTTTTTCCTCAAAATGACCAATACAATAAAACCTAGCACATTCCAAATTGATTCATATAAAAAAGTCGGCTGATGATAAGTTCCATCAATATTCATATTATCAATAATAAACTTGGGCAAATGCAAGCCTTCTAAAAATGCTCGAGTGGTTGCTGGACCATATGCTTCGTGGTTCATAAAATTACCCCAACGTCCGATCCCTTGCGCCAAAATCACGCTAGGCGCAGCGATATCTAAAAAGGTCCACGTTGAAATAAATCGATGTCTTGTAAAGAAAAATAATGCAAGACCGCCACCGATCAAGCCGCCATAAATTGCTAGACCACCATTTCTAGTCAAAATAATTTCAATAGGGTTATCTACATAATCCTGCCATTGAAAAATTACATAATACAAACGTGCGCCAATAATGGCACTTGGCAGTCCCCACAACATAAAATCAATCACATCATCTTCTTTTAATCCCACACGAACTGCTTCACGACTGCTCAGCCAAACCGCTAGTACGATTCCTGAAACAATAATAATTGCATACCAGTACACAGATATCCCAAAAAGATTAAATGCTACTGGATTTACTTGTCCTAACATTTGGCTTCCTCCTAATTTAAAAGCGAAGCGGACTCATTTAACTCTGACAGAAAATAAGAAAATCTAAAAATGACGCTCTTTGTCATATTTAGAGTTTATCTTTTTTCCAAGATGTTGCTTCATGAAGCTAGATAAAACATCCGTAAAAACGGTCCACTTCGTTTTAGTTATACTATTCTACACCAGAATTTTCTTCAATCAATCTTGTTAAACGTTCTTCAAATGACTTAGTCGCATCATAGCCCATCGTTTTTGCACGGAAATTCATAGCAGCAACTTCAATAATGATTGCTACATTCCGACCAGTTTTCACAGGAATGCGAATTTGTGGCACATCAACACTGGCAATTTCTACCATTGCATCATCAGAACCTAAGCGGTCATATTTCTTATCTTTTTCCCAAGCTTCTAAATAAACAACAAGTTGAACCTGCATGAACCCTCGAACTGCACTTGCACCGAATAAGTTCATGACATCAATGATTCCAATCCCACGAATTTCGATCAAATGTTGCAAAATCTTCGGTGGCTCACCAACAACAGTCAATTCATCTTGCTGATAAACATCTACTCGGTCATCTGCAATCAATCGATGCCCACGTTTAATCAATTCTAAAGCAGTTTCACTTTTCCCAATTCCACTGTCCCCTTGGATCAGGACACCTAAACCATAAACATCGACTAAAACACCATGAACGCTGGTTCTTGCGGCTAAACGACTATCCAGATAACTTGATAACTCTCCTAGTAATCTCGAGGTTGAAATAGGGGAGCGCAACACAGCTAGCCCTTTTTCTTTAGCGGCCTGCACCATTTCTTCAGGCGCTTCCAATCCTCTAGAAATAATAAAAGCTGGGGTATCCTTTTCACATAAACGGCGCATGACCATCAAACGTTCTTCTGGTATCATCCGTTCAGAAAAAGTAATCTCTTTACTGCCAAACAATTGTAAACGATTATGAGGATAGTAATTAAAATAGCCAGTTAATTCCAATCCAGGTCGTGAAATATCCCCTGTCGTAATTTCTCTATTTAGACTTTCTTCATCGCCATACACGACTTCTAAAGAAAGCTTTTTTACCAGTTGATGTATTTTTACAACTTCTTCCATATTCTTAATTCATTCCTTCCTGTTCCCTACTCGTACCATTTTATCATTTCAGGTAGGAAGTTTCTAGCTATTAGGGAGATTGTCCTTGTTTTGTTGCTGGTGTCCGTTATATGGGGGCCCTTGTCCTTATTTTTCACCCTATTCAGATCCAATAAAATGTGTTAAACGCTCTTGATTGACTATCATTAATTAATTTGTATACTTAGTTGTATCACTATGAATAGTCAAAAAACAACTTACTGGATGTGTCTTTATGGAAAATCCTTTGAAAGAACAAGTTAAAAATTTATCACTGAATCCTGGTGTCTACTTAATGAAAGATCGGCATGGAGATGTTATTTATGTTGGTAAAGCTAAAAAGCTACGGGAACGAGTCCTCAGTTACTTTGTCAAAAATAAGCAGCATTCTAGCAAAACGTTGCGACTAATCCAACAGCTAGCTGAATTTGACGTGATTGAGGTAGAGACTGAGCTCGATGCCTTACTTTTAGAATGTCGCCTGATCCAACAGTTCCGTCCCATTTATAATCGACAAATGAATTCTTTTGAAAAATACAACTACATTCAGATCAATACTGACAACGACGAAATCTCAATCAATATTCTTTCTGTCCCCACGCAAAAAAACTGTTTTGGTCCTTTTTCAACAAATAGAAAGCTTGTGGAATTAAAGCAAATATTGGAAAGCTTATACGAATTAAATCCAAGTGATTACTGGCATCAATCCTTTGCTAAACATCATACATTCCCTTTAACACATACAACGATTAAAACAGAGTTACTAGGTGCCTTTACCTTTGATAATCAATTACCGCAAAAACGGTTAGAAGCAAAAATGATTTTAGCCGCAGAAAATCATTCATTTGAAAAAGCCTTAAAATTACGAGAAGACTGGCAACTTCTCACTCGCTTTTTTGCGCAAAACAAAAAACTAGTCCTCGCTAATCAAGCCAGTTGGCAATTATTACAAATGACTACCCACTCAAAAATGAAGTTTTATCTAATTTATCAAGGTCTTGTTATCAATAGCCGAACGTTTACGAAACAAACTGTCGCGAAATACACATTTGATGAATTAGCAAATAAAATGCTGCCTAAGAAGGAACCGAAAAACATCCAGCAATTTTCAAAAGAACAAGTCGATTTTATCAATATCCTCTACAGTTATATCAATCATCATAAAGAAGCTTTACTGATTGATTTGACTGTACCGTACGCAGAAAAATAAGGATCAAACCCAAGCGAGCACGTTGGGGTTTGATCCTTATTCATTATATTTATCTAAATTACGCTCACTGACGATTGCATTGACCAACGACATGATCACTGCCATTAGAATTGCCGCCCCGAAGCTGGAAAAACCAAAATTTAGTTCCCCAACGAAAGCAGAGGTCATCTTTAAAATCGCAGCATTTACAATAAAGCTAAATAAGCCAAATGTAAGCAAAGTAAATGGAAGTGATAAAATCGTCAACACAGGTTTTACTAACATATTCAGTATAGAAAGAACAAATGCTGCAATGATCGCCATCCAGATACTTCTTACATAAATCATATTTGGAAAAATCACTGAAAGTGAGACAAATGTCAACGTATTAACAATCAAACGTTGAAAGTACGTCATTAGAAGTCACTCCAGTCATCGTCATTTACTTTTTCAGCTTGTTTTCTTTGTTTTTGTCCATTTGCATAAGGGTTTGGATTATGCGTGTTTCGGTTGTACGGATTTTGATGTCCATAGTTGTTATTCCCTCTATTTCTGCCAGAAGGAATCAATACGGCTAAAACAATGTATAGAACAATTGGACTGCCGATAAAGATAAAGCTAGCCACTACGTACATCACGCGGACAATCGTAGGATCGATGCCTAACCATTCTGCAATTCCCGCTAGGGTTCCGGTAAATACCACATTATTGGGAGATTTTGTCAATCGTTTTCTCATTTTTTTCACCTCTCATCTCTTAAATTTTACAATAGAATGGATGAAGAATCATCCTTTTTTTATTATTTTTCTTGTTATTGATAGTCACGAGGCATGAACGTTTTTAATGTTCATCCTCTTGACTATTTTTAAAAAATTGACTCTTTTCAAGCAATCAAGTTCTACACATTTATTTATCTGTGTCTTTTAAATAAATGTTTCCTGTTGTTGTAGAAGCGTTGATTTGCGCCATATCGTCGTCATTCAATCGTCTAAATTGTAGTAATTGATTGGTTCTTTCTTTCTTTTCACGAATCACATCGTAGTCACTTAAACGACTATTGATGCTGCCTAAACTTGTTTTGACTGTTCCTTCAACACCTAATTCTATTGGTAATGCAATTTTCACATTGCCATTTACAGAACTTGCTTCTACTTTACGTAAAGTCTTTTCTTTGGCTGTAATGCGGACGTCACCATTGATCAATGAAACCACTATTGTTTGTGGTGTTGCAGCAATCGTTACGGTGCCATTTACTGTTTCAATGATATTGTCTAGGATCTCACCATCTAAGACTTTGATATCTCCATTCACTCCTTCGATTTCAAGCATCGTTGCATCGATTTTGTTGAATGTGATTGAACCATTCGTTGATTTAGTATAAACATCTTTTGCTTTCAGTGATTCAATTGTCACATTGCCGTTCAACAATTTGATTGAAACATGGTCAAATGTTCGTTCTGGTAAGTAGAAGATTAGATCTGCACGAACACGTTTATTGGGAATTTGGAATGAAATCACTTCGTCATCCACATCGATTTGGCTTCTTTCTAAGAAAGCTTCCAGTGGTGTTTCAGCGTCCATTTTACCATAAAGTTTGATTTTCCCTTCAACTTTAACATCTGGTTGATCCCACGTCTTGAATACAATGTTTCCATTTGCTACTTTGACATCGATCAAGCTTGCTAAAGGTGCTGGATAATTAAATTCATGTTCAAATTTTGTTGTAGCAACACCAGGAACTTTGAAACTAACATCTTTCCATTCCATGTTATCATTCATTGTCTCAGAAAATGAATTGAATGTCTTTTTAAGGAATGATCCTAATTGAGAACCTGCTTCACTCATTTTTTCACCGACTTGATTGATCGTGTCTGTCGCTTGCTCTTTCCAATCATCTGGAATATCAAATTTTGAAGCAACACGATCTTTCGTTTCAGACCATTGCTCTTTACGAATATTTTTCAATTCAGCTTCTAGAGCAATTTTTTCTTGGATTCTTTCATCTAAAGAATCTTCTAACGCTTTGATTTCAGCCTCCAATGACGCTCTTTCATCTAAATCTTCAGGTGTTAATTCACTTAATTCTTCTTTAGTATTTAATTCCATTAATTTTTCTTGTGCTTCTTTGATTTCTTCTTTAACACCAGCGATTTCAGCATTGATCTCATCTAGCTCTACAGAAGCTCTGTTCGCTTCCGTTGCTAACGCATCTAGAATTTTTTCTAAACGCTCATGATCTTCAGCTTCTTTTGCTTTGATTTCTTCATCAGAAATCTCAGGTTCGATTGTTTCTTCTTCCTTGTTCTCTAACTTATTTAATAAATCTACGACTTTGTCATTCTCTTTTGTGTCAACAGTTGGATTTGTTACATTTACTTGGTCGGCAGCTTTTTTGATTTGTTTTTCATCTTTTTCTGTCGCCATATTTTCTAATAAGACTAAAGCTTCCTCTGAAGATAGGATACCTTTTTTAACTAAGTCTAATACTCTTTCTCTTTCTTTCATGGAAATTGCCTCCTTAGCAAATTTTTCACCCGAGGGTGTTTTCCTTATGTACCTATTATGCCTTCTTTTTAATCATTTGTCATAGGACTTAAGAATGAATTTTCGGTAGTCCTCAAGGGTAAGCACTAATTTATTTTCACTAAGCATTGATTTTAAGTACTTATAATAGAAGAAACACTATCTTTATATCAAAAAGCAGCCGCTTTTGTCCCGTCACTGATCCAAAATGAGAGTGTGAAACAAAACGTATTTTAGTTTTGCCTCACACTCTGCTATTTATATATGAAACATACCCTTTTTACTTTTTTAACTCCTTAGGTCAATTGTGGATCTCACGATAGATCAATTGACTTTCAGGTATATCTGAACCAATGCGAATATTGTCTTTGATCATCTCTTGTACAGCTGTAACATCTTCTTGATTGGCAAAAATCGTCACTAAGCTGTCACCTTTTTTAACTGGATCTCCGACTTTTTTTCTTAAAATTAACCCAACTGCTAAGTCGATATCCTCTTCTTTTGTTTCACGTCCTGCCCCAAGTTTCATTGCTGCGACACCAATATTATCAGCAACAATTTCTGTGACAAAACCGTCTGAATCCGCGATAACTTCTATTTCAAATCTGGCTTGCGGTAATAAAGTAGGATTCTCTATCCAGTCAGGATTTCCTCCTTGGTTTTTGATGAACTGTTTGAATTTCACTAAAGCTGATCCATCTTTGATCACACCTTGTAGTAATTCCCTTGCTTCTTCTAGAGAATCTGTTTTTCCAGCGAGGACCACCATTTGACTCCCCAAAGTCAAGACTAATTCAGTTAAATCGGCTGGCCCATGTCCATGCAAGGTATCGATTGCTTCTTTTACCTCTAAAGCGTTTCCGATGGCATTACCAAGCGGTTGCGACATATCAGAGATGATGGCCATTGTATTTCTTCCAACTAAGTTACCTATTCGAACCATCGCTGATGCTAATTCGATTGCGTCTTCTTCGGTTTTCATAAAGGCACCTGCACCAGTTTTAACATCCAAAACAATAGCATCTGCACCCGCTGCAATTTTTTTACTCATAATTGAACTGGCAATCAATGGGATTGAACTAACCGTTGCTGTCACGTCTCTTAATGCGTAAAGTTTTTTATCTGCTGGAGTTAGATTTCCTGATTGGCCGATCACTGAAATTTTATCTCGGTTGACCATTTCAGTAAATTGATCGTCTGTCAATTCTACATGAAACCCATCAAAGGCTTCTAGCTTGTCGATTGTACCACCTGTGTGACCTAAACCGCGACCAGACATTTTTGCAAAAGGAATATCAAGAGCGGCCACAAGAGGTGCTAAGACTAATGTTGTTGTATCCCCAACACCGCCTGTTGAATGTTTATCTACTTTAATACCTTCGATAGCCGATAAATCGATCACATCACCAGAATGGACCATCGCTAAGGTTAGATTTGCTCTTTCCTCATCTGACATATCTTGGAAATAAACAGCCATTAAAAAAGCACTTACTTGATAATCTGGGATTGTTTCATTTGTTAGACCCGCGATAAAAAACTCGATCTCTTCTTTACTCAGTTCATTACCATTCCGTTTTTTTTCAATAATATCAACCATTCTCATCATTCGTACCTCACAATCTCAATTGTTTAACACTTAATATCCACCTGTCGTATCGTTGATTGTCGCATCAACGATTGCCACACTTGAACTAGCACCAACTCTTGATGCCCCTGCATGGATCATCGCTTTAGCATCTTCTGCATTACGAACACCACCCGATGCTTTTACACCGATATTCGGACCAACTGTTTTACGCATCAAAGCGATATCTTTGATAGTCGCTCCTCCTGTTGAAAAGCCAGTTGATGTTTTAACAAAGTCGGCCCCAGCTTGAACAGATAATTTTGAAGCTATTACTATTTCTCTATCTGTTAGTAAGCAGTTTTCAAGTATCACTTTAACTAGAGCTTTTCCTTTAGCCGCCAAGACGACTGCTTCAATATCTTTTAAAACCGTTTCCTCATCACCCGATTTTAACGCACCAACATTTATGACCATATCAACTTCTGTTGCACCATTTTTAATCGCATCTGCTGCTTCAAATGCTTTTGTTGCCGTTGTACTAGCTCCTAGAGGAAATCCAATAACTGTACAAACTTCTACCGATGTTCCAGCTAACTCTTTACTCGCTTTGGCTACCCAGTAAGGATTCACGCAAACAGAAGCAAATTCATATTTTTTTGCTTCTTCAATCAAGCGCATTAAGGCCTGCTCATCCGCTCCCGGTTTTAATAATGTGTGATCGATCATTTTGTTTATATTCATTAACACTCTTCCTTCCAGAAATTCCGTTCTTAAAAACTGAAATTTCGTTCATATAAAATAGTTATAAAAGAGTAGTCTATATTCTCTACTCCTGTTTTTCAATATAATTAGTGATTTAAAAGTTTCATTGCTGTAAACTTATCGATCAATAAAACATTTGCATAACCACCAACTAGTGCACCGTGGATTGCTTTGATTTTACGATCGCCTCCAGCAATCAAAATAGCTTTTTCTTTGGTCTTCAGTTCCTCAAGCTCAATACCAATCGTTCGACCATTGATTTCCTCATCACTGATTTGTCCCTTTTCATTAAAGAATCTCGAACAGATATCACCTACCGCATTCGCTTTAAGGGATTTTTCTTCTGATTCTGTAAAATAACCTAAGCGAAAATGCAACGACTCACTTTGTACGGTTCCAACTGTAAAAACTGCTATATTTGCTTGTCTTCCTAATTCGATAACCTTACTAATATGACGATCAGCTACAACCAAGTCCTTCGCTTTTTTACTATCTAAAATAACGGGTAAAGGAAATGTTCTAGCTTTTGTATTTAACATTTCAGCAAACAGCGTAATCGTCTCAAACGCATAATTATTCACATCAAAGTACGCTATACCACCTTTTAACTGAACAACTTCTACACCTTTAACATCGAGACGGCTCATCTTAGAAACAGTCTTATGCATCGTTGTGCCCCAGCTAACACCGACAATATCTCCACTTTTAATCGTATCCTCAAGATATTCAGCAGCATATGATGTCAAATATTCTGAAATTGAATTGTAATTGGGATCAGGTGAAAAAGCAACATGGACTTCTTCTAAGCCATATTTTTCTTTTAACTTTTTTTCAATTTCAAACAGATCAGAAAAAGGATCAAAAATCGTGATTTGAACATACCCTTTTTCTTTTGCATACTGTAATAGTCGTGAAATTGTTGGACGTGAAACATTTAATTTTTCAGCAATTTCCTGTTGACTAAGCGAAGATTGATAATAGAGTCTTGCCACTTCAATACTAAGCTGTTGTTTTTCTTTATCCATACTCATTGTCCGTTCCTTATTATTTACGCTCATTATAGCAAGAACTAGCAAGGATGACAAATTGACTTTTTTAGTTAGCCAAATAAATACTTCTTAACTCAGCTAGCTTTTGTTGATCAAAGTTCAAACATTGCGCAGCATATTGTTCGGTAGTACCAAAATTTTTCTCAATTAAATTTAGTGCATGATCCAGATAATCCTCTTTTACATAAAGAGCTGTTGCTAAGGATTCAAGTTGTTCTTCATTAAATCCTTGTTCTCTGAATTGTTGTACTAAGCTATCATTTGCGGATTTTCTTTCCGTGTTGGTGATCAAGAAATCTTTATAGATTGCTTCTTTGTCTACGTCTAATAGTGACAATAACAAAGCTGAAGCATAGCCAGTTCGGTCTTTTCCAGCAAAACAATGAAAAATTGTCGCTCCGTCTTTATTGGCTAAAATGTAGTCCATAAATTCAGTAAAGCCTTCTTGTGCCCCTGGATTCAAGATTAAATCTTCATAGACACCTAGCATATGTTTATCGACTGCTTCAACTGACTTTAATTTAGCAAAATCTGCTAAGCTTGAATTTTTGGCATTCATTTTTCCTAATAAATCTAAATTGATATACTCCACTTCTTCTATCGGTGTATCTGGTGACTCACTGATTTCAAAGCCACGCCTAAAATCAATGATTCTGGTTAGATTAAACGTTTCAACTAAAACAGATTGGGTTTCTTTGTCTAAATTTACTAGATGACCCGACCGTAGTAGTTTTTTTTGCTTCACTGTTTTTCCTTCTTTGTTCTTGATTCCACCTAAATCTCTAAAGTTTGTAATTTGTCTGTTCATTTGTTTATTCCACCTTTATGCCTTTACTTTTTTCCTTCTTCTTTCTTCTGCTAAAGCAACGATTCCCAAAAGAACAGCAATGATCACGATTGAAATGTAAAAAATGATAAAGGTATCATTCCAACCATGTAACACGTGACCAAAGAAATTCACGCCTTCTTTTGATGGATCAGAAATTTTTGCTAGAAGAATTTTTGCCATTGAGTCCCCGAATAGATAAGCAAAAGCGCCTAATAAACCACCAGAGACAACTGTCGCTTTTTTAGGAACAAATCCTAGCATAGATAAATTGATCAATAGTTGCGGACCAAAGACCATCATCCCCAACATGAATAATGAGGCATTGATCACAAATTCTGTTGTCCCAAGCTGGTACCCTATAATCCCGATTGGTAATAAGATAGTGCTGATTGTAGCCACTAAGGCTGGCCGCCCTTTTAATAAGTCTGAGATATAGCCCCAAGCCAGACAACCTATCAATGCGCCCATCTCAAAGTAAAAAATCGTTTGTGCCGCTGCTTCTTGTGAAAAATTCAAATGTTCTGTTACGTATAACGGAGCCCAATTATCGATACCGATCCGCACAATGTAAACAAAAACATTCGCTACGCATAATACCCAAATATAAGGATTCGTTAATAAATATTTTTTAAAGATCTCCCACTTTGTTAAGTGTTCAGCATCAATATTTGCTTCTTCTACTGGTTCACCAAAGATTTCTTCACTGGAATTCCAACCAAGGTCTTCTGGTCGATTCTTCCCAATAAAAAAAGTAATGATGGCAACTATAGCCGCAACAATTGCTGGAATAATAAACATTCCGGCAACTTGTCCTTTGAAGAAAGTCGTTGCACACCACACAGCAAAAATCCCTGCAAAACCTCCGCCAATATTGTGAGAGGCATTCCATAACCCAATATACCGACCACGATTGCTTCTAGTCGTCCACTGGGTAATCACTGAAGCACAACTAGGACCGCCCACACATTGGAACAAGCCATTCAGTGACCATAATACAACGATCCAGCCCATCGGGACATTATTCATCGTAAACAAAATCCCCATACATAAAACAGTGATCGAAGAGAGTAACAACAAAATCGATAAAATTTTCTTCGTATTTTTACCGTCTACAAGATACCCAACTATAAATTTACCAAAGCCATAAACAATTGAAAAGACAAATCCGATATAACCAAGATCAGTCGTAGTCAGACCTAATTGACTTTTTAATAAGGGCTGGGCGGCTTTAAAATTATTACGAATCATATACATCGTGATGTAGATGACTACAACGACCAAAAACGGTTTCATAAATTCCTTAAACCATTGTTTCCGCTGTTCAATCAAGGATGGACGTTTCACATTACCAACAACAACATTTGTTTCTTCCAAATTAACTCACCCCAAAATTTTAATTATAATGGTTAGCGCTTTCCAATATATTTGTATAATACACGAGGTAAGAACAAACGTAAACATATTGTTGAAATTATGTTCAAATTTATTTTTTACATTAATGAGATTAAAAAAACGAACTAAAAACAAAAAAATAGACCAAAACAAACTGTTTTGATCTACTCTCAAATAAATTTTTTTACTGACTTATTCGTCGTGATTGCTATTTAGCTCTGTGATTTTTCCAGTCGCTAGATAAACGATCCATTCACAGATATTTGTGACATAATCGCCAATGCGCTCTAAATACGTTGCTACATGAAGATAATCTGTTCCACTGACAACCGTCTCAGGATTCGCCTGCATCGCCTTGATGGAATGGCTATATATACTATCAAAATACTCATTTACGCGAGTATCCATTTTAGCGATCATCCGCGCATCTTTTTGATCTGTTTTGACATAAGCGATCAGTACGTTATCAACCATTTTTTTAACATAGTCTGACATATCTGAAATTTCTTTTTCGATTTCTGGGATTCTTGTTTCCCCTTTTAAACGAATTGTTGATTTTGCAATTGAAACTGCATGATCTGCCATTCTCTCTAAATCTGAACTAGCTTTCATCACGGTAATGATCATTCTTAAATCTGTTGTAACGGGTTGTTGTAAAGCAATCATTTCAAAACTTTTCTTCTCAAGCTTGACTTCCATATCATTGATTTGTACATCGTAATCAATGACTTCATTTGCAATTTTTTTATCATGGTTGATATAAGCACGGACTGATTTATGTACAACATTACTTACCATCATTCCCATCTCATAAAATTGATTATGCAAATTCAATAATTCTTCTTCAAACTGGCTGCGCAACATGTGTTTTCCTCCTTTATTGTTTAACCAAATTTTCCAGAAATATAGTCTTCGGTTTGTTTTTCTTTAGGATTCAAAAATATTTTCTTTGTATCATTAAATTCTATCAATTCCCCTTGTAAAAAGAACGCTGTTTTATCAGAAATCCGTGATGCTTGGGACATGTTGTGTGTCACCATGATCATCGTATATTTCTCTTTCAATGTTAAAAGCATGTTTTCGATTTTACCACTTGAAACCGGATCAAGGGCACTTGTCGGCTCGTCCAGTAAAATGATCTCAGGATCGACTGCTAAAACCCGAGCAATACACACACGTTGTTGTTGCCCACCTGACAATGATAAAGCACTTTTATGCAGTTTATCTTTTACGTCATCCCAAACTGATGCCGCTTTTAAACTGTTTTCGACTGCTTCATCCAATACTTGCTTATTCTTTTCACCTTTTAAACGCAAACCATAAATCACATTTTCATAGATAGAAAAAGGAAATGGATTCGGTTGTTGAAAGACCATTCCGATTTCTTTTCGTAAATCTACAATATCTGTCTTAGGTCCGTAGATATCTTTGCCTTTATAAACAACGCTTCCCGTAATCGTTACCCCAGGAATTAAATCATTCATTCGGTTCAACGAACGTAAATAAGTAGACTTACCACAACCAGACGGTCCGATCATTGCCGTAATTTCTCCTTGATTGATGCTTAAATCAATCCCTTTAAGTGCTTCTTTTTTTCCATAATATAAATGCAAATCTTTTGATGAGATAATTTCGTTTGTCATCGTACTCCTCCTAACCAAAATGTCCAGAAACATAGTCTTCTGTCGCTTGAATTTTTGGTCGTGTAAAGATTTTTCTTGTTTCATCGTATTCAATTACTTTTCCTAGATAGAAAAAGGCTGTGTAATCACTGATACGAGCAGCTTGTTGCATATTGTGTGTCACAATGATGATTGTGTAATCATCTTTCAAATTAACTAAGGTTTCCTCTACTTTACCAGTTGAAATAGGGTCTAGCGCACTCGCTGGTTCATCTAAAAGTAAAATATCTGGTTTCATGGCGATTGCTCTGGCAATACATAAGCGTTGTTGTTGCCCACCAGATAAAGCTAACGCACTTTTGTCTAAATTATCTTTGACTTGATCCCAAAGTGCCGCCTGTTTTAAACTCGTTTCGACAATTTCATCTAACTTTTTCTTATCTTTTTCACCGTGCTGTTTTAAAGCAAATGTAATATTCTCATAGATTGATTTGCTAAAAGGATTGGGACGTTGAAATACCATGCCGATCCGTTTACGCATTTCGTAAACATCTACTTCTTTCGTATTAACATTCACCTCTTTGTACATGATTTTACCAGTTACTCTAGTATTGGCGATCCCATCATTCATCCGATTAAGCGAACGTAAATAGGTTGATTTACCGCAGCCAGATGGTCCAATTAAAGCGGTGATCTTATTTTTTTCAAATTCTAGATCAACACCTTTGATTGCTTCGTTATCTCCATACCAGACATGTAAATCATCGGTATGCAAAGCGATCGGCTCTGGCAATTTTATAATATTCGTGTCATTTAAATTGTATTCTTTCATTCTGATTCCCCTAACATTAGGCTGATGTCATTCTTTTATATAATCTATTTCCGATAAAACGTGCACCAAAGTTAAATAGTAAAACGACTAAAATCAGAACAGCTGAAGCACCTGCCGAAACAGCTGCACCATCTGGCATCGTTCCCTCTGTATTAATTTTCCAAATATGGACAGCCAACGTTTCCGCTTGACGGAAGATACTAATCGGACTTGAAACGCTTAATGGGTTCCAGTTACTGAAATCTAAGGCTGGTGCACTTTGGCCAGCAGTGTAAATCAAAGCGGCGGCTTCACCAAAAATCCGCCCAGAACTTAAGATCACACCCGTTAATATTCCTGGTAAGGCTTCTGGAACAACAACTTTCAAGACTGTTTCCCAGCGGGATAAGCCCAATGACAGCCCAGCTTCTCGCTGTGTGTAATGAACGGCTTTTAATGATTCTTCAACGTTTCTTGTCAATAAAGGTAAGTTGAAAAATGTCAGTGCTAAAGCACCTGAAATAATGGAAAAACCATAACCCATCTGTACTACAAAAATCAAGAAACCAAACAAACCAACCACAACAGAAGGAAGTGAACTTAAAATTTCGATTGATGTACGGATCACATCAGTCAACCAATTTTTCTTTGCATACTCTGAAAGGTAAATACCAGCTCCTAAAGAAATAGGGAAGCTAATCAACATCGTAATCAATAGTAAGTAGAGTGAATTGAATAATTGAATCCCGATCCCCCCACCTGCTTGATAGGCTTTAGAAGGTTTTGTTAAAAAGTCCCAAGAAATATGAGGAATACCGCGGACAAGAATATAAAGTAGCAATGCTGCCAAAATTAAAACAATCACACCTGAAATGGCATATAAAATACCTGTTGCAATTTTATCTGCTTTTTTTGCGTTCATTATTTCAAGGCCCCTTTCTTACCAATGATCCGAATAATGATATTAAAGAATAAGGACATCAACAACAAGATCAAAGCAAGTGACCAAAGAACATTATTTTCTACTGTTCCCATGATAGTATTTCCAATGCCCATTGTTAAAATACTTGTCAAAGTTGAAGCTGGAGTTGTCAAACTTGATGGCATAATTGCTGCATTTCCGATAACCATTTGGATTGCTAACGCCTCCCCAAAAGCACGTGCCATTCCGAAAACAACAGCTGTCAATAAGCCTGGAACCGCCGCACGCAAGACCACTTTATAGATCGTTTGCCAGCGTGTTGCACCTAAGGCTAATGATGCTTCCCGATAATGCCGAGGAACCGATTTTAGTGCATCAACCGTCATCGTTGTAACAGTTGGTAAAATCATAACAAACAAAACAAAAGTCCCAGCTAAAATCCCAAAACCTGTACCGCCAAAAATTGAACGAATAAAGGGTACAATTACAGACAGCCCAATAAAGCCATAAACAACGGATGGAATCCCAACTAATAGTTCAATAACTGGTTGTAAAATTTTTGATCCTTTTTTCGGTGAAATTTCTGTCATAAATACTGCTGCACCAATTGCAAAGGGTGTTGCAATGATCGCAGATAAAAATGTTACAATAAAAGAACCTGCTATCATCGGCAAAGCGCCTACCATGGGTTTCCCATCCGTCCCAGTTTCACCTGGGTTCCAATTAGTACCGAATAAGAAATCAGAAACTTTGATTTTATTTGTAAAAAAGGTTGCTAAACCTTTACTAGCTACAAAATAAAAAATCGATAAAACAACCAAAACAATCAATGCGATGCAAAGAAAACTAATAAACTTCCCTCGCTGTTCCATTCTAGCGCGCTTTGATTTTGTTAATAACGTTTTCTGCACATCTTCCAAGAAAATTCCTCCTTATTTTAAAAGCGTAACGTGCTCGTTCAGCTTCGACTGGAAAATAGGAAAAATGATTGAGGTGCTTTTTACCTCACTCACTTTTTATCCAACCAAACATAAATCTCCCGTTTGTTCAACACTTTCCATAATAAATTCAGTCTAACTTTCAAACATCAATTTGCGTTTAATAACATGTAAATCTTATGTTAAGTTTGTAAATTTTGTGTAAAGGCGGATTATTTAATAAGATTTCCTTGCCAATCCCGCTCTACTTTCATCTTAGAAACTGGAATATAGCCTAATTGACCAATGATTTTTTCCTGCACATCATCTGATAACATAAAGGCCAAAAATTCATCAGTTAATTGTTTTGGTTTTCCTAATGTATACATATGTTCATAAGACCAAATAAACCATTTATTGGTAACAACATTCTCATCAGTCGGTTTTACCCCATCAATACTTAGCGTGTTAACCTCATCATTAACATAGGAAAAAGCCGTGTAACTGATTGCTCCTGGAGTGTCTGCAACAATCGAGCGAACCATTCCACTTGAATCTTGTTCTTGCGCTTGAATCGCCGTTTTCCCATCTAATACCCAGCGTTCAAAAGTCACACGTGTACCACTTCCAGCAGCACGATTCAACAGGACAATCGGGATATCGTTTCCACCAATTTCTTTCCAATTGGTAATTTCTCCTAGAAAAATCTTTCTCAGGTTGTCTAACGAAATATCGGACAATCCAATATTCTTATTGACGATCGGCGTGATCCCCACTACCGCAACTTTATGATCTGTCAGTTTAGTGGCATCGATCCCTTTTTTCTCTTCTGCAAACAAGTCAGAGTTTCCAATGTCTACTGCCCCTGATTGTACTTGACTTAAACCTGTTCCACTTCCCCCACCTTGAACATTAACAAAACGTCCTGGGTTTTGATTTTGAAATTCTTCTGCCGCGGTTTCCACTAGCGGCTGAAGAGCTGATGAGCCAACTGCTGTGATCGATTCACCTCGATCGATCCACTTCGCACAGCCGGATAAAGTCAGTATTCCAATTAAACTAACAAATAATAGTATTTTCTTTTTCATTTATCTGATAATCCTCCAAACTCAATTCAATCACTTTATTTTAACATTAAGTGTTTCCATTGAAAATTATAAGTTGCTACAGCTTTTACTTTTTTGTAATAAAATAACAAAAAAACATTATAAACAAAATAAAAAGTGCAATCCGTTACTAAGATTACACTTTTTATAGGAATTACAACAGTGGTGAAATCAGACGAGCTAATCCTTCTTTTAGTTTGATGAAAACACCTCGATTACGGTATTTTTCTTCTGTTAAAAGCTCTGATACTTTGGAATCTTCGTAAAAAGCATCTCTAACTTCTTCTGAAAATTCTTGATCGTAAATAATTGTATTCACCTCAAAATCTAGTCGGAATGAACGAACATCGATATTCGCTGATCCAACAGAAACAACACCACCATCGATGATCATCGTTTTAGCATGAATAAAGCCATGTTCATAGGTCTCAATAATCGCTCCATACTTTAATAATTCTGCAGAAAAGGAATAAGTTGCCCAATAAACTAACATATGATCTGGTTTGTTTGGTATTTGCATACGAACTTTTACACCCGAAAGTAATGCTAATTTTAAGGCTTCATGAATTGATGCATCTGGTATATAATACGGCGTTTGAATCAGTATTTCTTTTTTAGCGATTGAAATCATTTTTAGGTAGGTCATTTTGATTTGTTCATGTTCTGAATCTGGTCCACTCGTTACTACTTGAACTGCTTTTTTCCCAGCTGAATCAATTGGAGGAAAATAAGCAGAATCATAGCTTAATTCTTTACGATGTTGAGAATTCCAGTCCATCAAAAAACGATTTTGTAAACTATAAACAGCTTCACCAGAGATTCTTAAATGATTGTCACGCCAGTACCCAAACTTTTTGACTTCACCTAAATATTCATTACCAACGTTAAATCCACCTGTATAACCGATCTTCCCATCAATCACTACGATTTTTCGATGATTACGATAGTTAATTCGCGGATTTAAATATGGAACAAACAGAGGAAAGAAAAAGGCAATTTCTCCTCCAATCTTCTTTAGTTCTTCAAAAAATTTCATATTAACTTGGGTTGAACCCCAGGCGTCTAAGAGTAAACGTACTTTTACCCCTCTTTTGACAGCATTGATCAGTTCCTGACGGATTTCCTTGCCTAAAGTATCACCACGATAAATGTAATACTCCATATGAATATGATCCGTAGCTTGCCGAATATCTGCAATCAATCCATCAAATTTTTCTCTTCCATCTGTATATAAAAGAACCTCATTATTCGTTGTATATAATGAGCTCTCAAAAACAGTCAACATATAAATTAGCTGCTTTGACTCCACTTCTCCTGTCGGTGGATGTGGAAATAACCCTCTTAACAATGATTGCTTTTCTGCTTGTATTTCAGCGTTCATCCCGATTTTAGCTTGCATCTTCATATCGAATATTTTATCTTTTGATATGCCTCGACCCAAGAAAATATAAAGAATAAATCCTAAAACTGGAATAAACATTAATACCAACAACCATGACCATGTTTGAGCAGTTTGTTTGCGTTCTCGAAAAACAATAATCAATGATAATAGCATATTAGCAATAAAAATAATAACAAAGAAATTATCATATAAAAATTTCATTTATTCACCCCAATCACTTCACTCATCCCCTAGTAAAGCATAACGAACTTCTGAAAATAAGTAAAGAAAAAGCAGACAAAAAATGTCTGCTTTTAATTCTATTAAATTTTTAAGAAGCGGCGCATCGAAATGATTGAACCTAACGAGCCGATTGTCATCCCAATAACGATCATCAGTAGATCGATCTGCCAAACAAATGATTCAGGTTTTAATAATGAATAATTTGAACTTAGCAATTGCGGGTTGAATAACGTATAGAATTTTTGATACCCAAATGTTAAAACTAAAATTGGAATGATCGCTCCAATTAAGCCAATCCATGCTCCTTCTATAAAGAAAGGCCAACGAATATAGCCGTTTTTAGCACCAACTAAACGCATGATTTGGATTTCTCTTTGACGAGAAAGAATCGTAATACGGATCGTGTTTGAAATCAAGAATACAGCGACAAACAATAGTAAAATTGCTGCACCTAAGCCCCAAGTTCGAACTTTTCCTGCAATACTGAAAATTTTATCGGAAGAAACACCGCCATAGTCTGCTTTAAAGACATTCGCTAATGTTGCTGCCTTTTCCGATATTTTTTTCGTATCTGATGGTTCTTTTGCACTTACATAATAGACATCGTACAAGGGATTGCTGTCACCTTCGAATAAGTTCCAAGCTTCACCCATTTGTTTTTGAATTTTTTCTAATTGTTTATCTTTATTTGAATATGAAATAGTTTCGACATTGTCGATTTTATTCAATTCTTTTTCTAATTGCTGCATTTCGTCTGGGGTTGTGCCAATATCAACGAATACAGAAACAGTTACGTTTTCTTCAATATCTTTTGCTAATTTTGTTGCATTAAAAATTACTGCCATAAAAAGCCCAACAAGGACTAACGTAATGGTAACTGCACTTGCAGATGCTATTGTCATCCACCCATTACGTTTTAAACTTTTGATACTTTCTAAGACATGAGAAAAGAAGGTTCTAATCATCGTAGCCATATTCTCCTTCCGCTTGGTCTCGAATAATTCGACCATTTTCGATGGCGATTACGCGATGACGAATCGTATTTACGATCGTACTATTATGCGTTGCCATTACAACAGTTGTTCCTTGAGCATTGATCCGATCTAAAAGTTTCATGATTTCCCATGAGTTCTCTGGATCAAGATTCCCTGTTGGTTCATCTGCAATGAGAACTTTGGGCGTATTTACGATTGCACGAGCAATTGAAACACGTTGTTGTTCCCCACCAGATAATTCACTTGGAAAGACGCGTACTTTATGCTTCAAACCAACTAAATCAAGTACTTCCATCACTCTTTTTTTGATTTCTCTTGGCTTACGACCAACAACTTGCATAGCATAAGCAACGTTCTCATAAACTGTTTTTTTCGTCAATAATTTGTAATCTTGAAAGACGATACCGATCTCTCTTCTAAGATACGGAACTTCAGAATTTTTTATTTTCATTAGATCATGACTAGCAACTTTCAAGCGACCTTTAGTGGCTTTTTCTTCACGGTACATTAATTTAATAAATGTTGATTTTCCGGCTCCGGAAGGACCAACAACATAAACGAATTCACCTTGCTTTATTTCTATTGAAATATTTCGGATAGCCGTTGTACCATTCGAATATTTCTTCATTACATCTTTCATTTCAATCATGGCGTATTCTCTCCATCTCTGTTTTTCTAGACTATCAATCATTATAACATGACTTTGTTTCAAGGCTCTTTCAACAGTTTACAATTTTATTTCATTTCTGTAAATTGATCAATTTAGCTTCTGCTTTAAGTACGCATCAATAAATCCATCTAAATCCCCATCCATCACGGCTTGTACATTTCCAGTTTCATAATTTGTTCGATGATCTTTCACCATTGAATAAGGATGGAAAACATAAGAACGAATCTGTGAGCCCCAACCAATTTCTAATTGTTCCCCACGTAATGAAGCAGCTTCCTGCGCTTTTTTATCCAACTCTAATTGATAAAGTTTTGCTTTCAGCATGCCCATCGCTTGTTCTCGGTTTTTTAATTGTGACCGTTGTGCTTGACTAGCAACAACGGTTCCTGTTGGAATATGCGTGATTCGAACAGCCGATTCGGTTTTATTGATATGCTGACCACCAGCACCACTTGCTCGATACGTATCGACTTTTAAATCGTCCGTATTAATATCGATCTCTACATTTTCATCTAGCTCAGGCATAATGTCGACAGAACAAAAAGAAGTGTGGCGACGTTTGGCAGAATCAAATGGAGAAATTCGAACTAAGCGATGTACCCCTTTTTCTGATTTCAAATAGCCATAAGCATTATAACCTTTAATTAGAAGGGTCACACTCTTAATACCTGCTTCATCACCTGATTGGTAATCTAATGTCTCTACTTGAAACCCATGACTTTCGGCCCAACGTGTATACATTCGCAGCAACATGCTACCCCAATCTTGTGATTCAGTACCACCCGCTCCTGGATGAAGTTCCATGATAACATTATTTTTGTCATAAGGCTCGTTTAATAGTAGCGAAAGTTCATAAATACTTAATTTTTCTTTCAAAGCGACTAAGCGTTCTTCTAGTTCAGTCTGCGTATCAGGATCATATTCTTCTTGTTGCATCTCACTCATGATTTCCAATTCTTCTAATTCGTCTGCAAATTGATGAAATTGTTGATACTTCTCTTTATAGGAATTCGTTTCGTTGATCAATTGTTGTGCTGTTTGTGAATTATCCCAAAAGCCTGGCTCTGCCATTCTATTTTCAGCTTCAGCAATGTCCTCTTCTAACTGATCTAAGTCAAAGAGACCCCCTGAAACTTGTGATTGATTGATTCATTTCATCTAAAATAGTGCGGATTTCAGCATTTTCCATGATATTTTCTTCCTTCCATTTTCAATACTTTGTGTTGCAAACAAATGAAGGCGAGGCGAACGCCTCACCTTCATCGCTTCTTATTGACCTTTGCCGTGACAGTTTTTGTATTTCTTTCCACTGCCGCATGGACATGGATCATTGCGTCCTATTTTTTCATCTACGTGAATCGGTTTCTTTTTAGCACTTGTGTTACTTTGGGGTTCTTCATCATCTGTTGGATGAACAGCTTCACCTTGTGCTACTTGTTCCCGTTGAACATTTTGGCGAATTTCTGATTTCATGAATAAGCGAGTAACTTCGTATTCAATTGCTCCAATCATTTCTTCAAACATATTGTAGCCTTCTGTTTGATATTCAACCAATGGATTGTTTTGTCCGTAAGCACGTAAACCAACTGATTGACGCAATTGATCCATTGCATCGATATGATCGGTCCATTTTGTATCTACAACACGTAAAATAACAACTTTTTGGAATTCCAGAATTTGTTCTGGACCATTCAAATGTTCTACTTTGATATCATAAACTTCTTGAGCACGTTTTACTAGATACGCTTTGATTTCTTCTGGTGATTTGCCTTCTAGATCAGCTTTAGAAATAGAGTCTTCATGCACCAATGTTGAAGAGGCGAAATCAACGATTCCATCAAGGTTCCAGTTTTCTTTTTCTAATTGTGTATGGCTATCTACAACACGAGTGATCGTACGTTTTACCATGTTTAATAATGTTTCAGTCAACTCTTTATCTTCCATTATCACTTCTTGACGTTGCGCGTAAATAACTTCACGCTGTTCACGCATTACATCATCGTATTGCAAGACATTTTTACGTGTATCGTAGTTGTTCCCTTCAACACGTTTTTGAGCTGATTCTACTTGCTTACTTAACATTTTACTTTGGATCACTGCATCTGATTCTTCAATGTTCATGCGATCCAAGAATGCTTTGATTCTTTCTGAACCAAAACGTTTCATCAAGTCATCTTCAAGTGATAGATAGAATTGTGAAACCCCAGGATCTCCTTGACGACCCGCACGTCCACGCAATTGATTATCAATACGGCGTGATTCGTGACGTTCTGTACCAATTACAGCTAAACCGCCAAGCTCAATAACACCCAAACCAAGCTTGATATCCGTACCACGACCAGCCATATTAGTAGCAATCGTTACCGCACCTTTTTGCCCGGCATTCATAATAATTTCTGCTTCTTTAAAGTGATTTTTGGCATTCAATACTTCATGCGGTACTTTTTCAGCATTTAATAATTCTGATAATAACTCAGAAGTTTCAACAGCAACTGTACCGACTAAAACTGGTTGACCGTTATGGTAGCGTTCTTTAATATCCTGAACAACCGCTTTAAATTTACTTTGTAATGTTGGGTAAAGTAAATCAGCACGGTCATCACGAATGATCGGACGGTTTGTTGGAATTTGGAACACTTGAATATTATAGATTTCACGGAATTCTTCTTCTTCCGTTTTAGCAGTACCCGTCATCCCAGCTAATTTCTTATACATACGGAAATAGTTTTGGAATGTGATTGTTGCCATTGTTTTTGTTTCGTCTTCGATCTCTACGCCTTCTTTGGCTTCGATTGCTTGGTGTAAGCCATCTGAGTACCGACGACCATCCATAATACGACCAGTAAATTGGTCAACGATCAAGACTTTGTCATCTTGAACAACATAATCGATATCACGAAGCATGATAAAGTTTGCACGTAACGCTTGATCCATATGATGTGTCAAAGCTGTATTTTCAATGTCATAAAGGTTCTCTAAACCAAAGTTTTCTTCCGCCTTTTCAATTCCAGCTTCCGTTAAACTAATCGTCTTAGATTGAACATCAATTTTGTAATCTTCTTCTTCTTTTAGACGTTTAACAAAGTTATCTGTGCGGGTGTAAAGTGCAGTTGATTTTTCAGCTTGACCTGAAATAATCAATGGTGTACGAGCTTCATCAATCAAGATTGAATCGACCTCATCCACGATTGCGTAATTCAATGGGCGTTGTACCATTTGATTACGATAAACAACCATGTTATCACGCAAATAGTCAAATCCTAACTCGTTATTTGTGCTATAAGTGATGTCACAATTATAGGCATCACGCTTTTCTTCTGATGTTTTTGAATTGATGTTCAGACCAACTGTCAAGCCTAAGAAATTATACAGTTCACCCATTTCATCTGAGTCACGTGTTGCTAAATATTCGTTAACCGTTACGACATGAACACCTTCACCTGTTAGTGCATTCAAATAAACTGGCATTGTTGCAGTTAATGTTTTACCTTCACCCGTTCTCATTTCTGGGATATTGCCATCATGTAAAACGATCCCACCCATTAACTGAACGTGGTATGGGTATAAACCTAGGACACGTTTAGCAGCTTCGCGGACGACCGCAAAAGCTTCTGGTAATAATTGATCTAGTGTTTCACCTTTTTGGTAACGCGCTTTGAACTCGTCTGTCTTTGCTTTTAATTCTTCATCGCTCAACGCCGCAGTAGCTGAAGCATGAGTCTCTACTTGATTGGCAATACCATCCAAGCGTTTTAATTCCTTTTTATCATTTTCAATCATCTTTTTTAGAAAATTCGCCATGTTTTTATGTGTTCCTTTCAATAAACTCTATTTATTTTTTGCACTAAATGCACAATCATCCTTTCTATTTTATCATTAGTTGCCAAGAAAGGAAATAACTTCTCTTAATATTAATACTATATTATGTCGTTTTTTATGTATACATGCTTAAAATAAGGAAAGAGACTGTGGCAAAACGTATGCCGTCCTGCTTCAGTCTCTTAAAATCGAATATCTGGAAAATAAATTGATCCTGATAACAATTTTTCTAAAATTTATGGATTGATTAGATCCTCGCTTACTTTTAGACCTTTTTCGCTGAATCAAGATATGTTCGTTACCTGCTCAATTTAGTCTGTTTCGATTAAACCATATTTGCCATCTTTACGACGATAAACAATGCTTGTTCCATTTGTTTCTGAATCTTCAAAGATAAAAAAGTTATGTCCTAACATGTTCATTTGTAAAACAGCTTCTTCGCTATCCATAGGTTTTAAAGAAAGACGTTTTGTACGAACGATGTCTAATTCTGGCGTTTCATCTGGTGTTTCTTCACCATTTAAGAAAATAGCTGCTTTCGCAGTGTTCATCCCTGTTTCACGAGATTTACGATTAATTTTTGTTTTAAATTTGCGGATTTGGCGTTCTAGCTTGTCTACAACCAAATCAACACTTGCATATAAGTCAGGTGATGTTTCTTCCGCACGTAAAACTAAATAAGGTAGAGGAATCGTAACCTCGACTTTAGCGGTTTTTTCAGTGTATACTTTCAAATTCACATGAACGGTCGCTTCAGGTGAATCACTGAAATAACGTTCTAATTTGCCGACTTTTTTCTCTACATAGTCTCGGATTGCTTCAGTAACTTCGATGTTTTCTCCACGCACATTATATCTAAACATAACAATTACCCCTTTCATCTGACACTAAAGAAGGAATAAAAGGACCACTCTGTTATCCTTCTTCTTAATTCTATTATAACGAATTATCCTGCTTTTGCCAACAAAATTGCGGCTGAATTTTTATTTTAATTGATCGTCTATCTTGCAAGAGAAAACGTATACAGTTTTGCTGGATGATTCGCTAAAATAACTTGTGCTCCATGAAAAGTCGTACGCCCAGTCGTATAGATATCGTCGACAAGAATAATATCTCTATTTAAGACAGCTTTTTGCCCCTCTTGTGTTAGTTTGAAGGGTTGCTTTAAGCTTAATCGCTCCTTTCTCGTTTTTTGTACTTGAGATAGTCCATGAGTAAACCGGATAAGGTGGGGTTCATATGGAATGCCTGCTGCATCCAGTAAACCTTCAACTTGATTAAAGCCTCGCACTTCCATCCTTTCTTTTGAAATTGGCATCGGAATAGCTAAAAAAGTGTTTTTTTGTTTAAAATAGGATTGTAAATACGGTACAAAACTATGCCTAAGTCTGTAATCCCCTTTAAATTTATAGAGTTCAAACCATTCTTGCATCGCCTGATTGTAAGAAAAGAGTGCTTCGTGTTGGAAATTGTAGTTTGGATAAATTTGTTGCCATCTTAAGCAATCTTTACAATAAGCTGTTTGAGTAGACTGACGTTGACATCCTTGACAGCTATCTTTTTTTTCCAATAATTGAAATGTTTTCATGCATCTTGAGCATAATTGTTCTGACAAGATTTTTTGGGGTAAAAAAATTTCTTTGAGCGTTAAATTTCTATTAATTGTTTGATGGCAATAGTTACAATTCATCAATTAATCCCCTTGCTTTACCTAATGTGTTCATTTTCTTAATTTGCTTAATCGCCCCTTTCATAGCATTGGTACAACCATCATGTAAAAACCAAACTTCACCTGCAGTGTATTTTTGCCTTCGGTCCACTCTGCCAGCAATCTGAACAAGGGCGGACATTGTAAAAACAGGATGGTTTGCTCCTAAAACAATGACAGAGACACCATCAAATGTTACACCACGTTCTAAGATAGTAGAAGTTAGAAGAATACGGTATTCTTTGTTTCTCATCTTTAAAACCTTGTCTAAGCGCTCTGGGTCTTGCGAATGAACACAGGCTAGTGATGTTTCTAGAATTTTTTTTTCAACAGTGCCTTTTAATTGCTCCATCAAAGAAATACTAGGGCAAAAAATCAACACATCATTTTTATCCACTAATTTGTGGATCTTTGCTACTAATTCTTTAGGACAATGACCTTTCTTGATTTTCTCATGCCAACGATGACACCATTTTATTTTAGGAACCGGCAATACTCTTCGATGATAACGTGCTGGTAAAATACTTGTCTGTAATTCATTTTGCTCTGTCTTTTTATTTAGCTCCTTGGTTGGTGTTGCCGTTAGATAAATTAGTGATCCGTGCTCTTTAATCGCTTGCTTCACTCCATATTGTAGTAATGAGTTATCAACAAATGGAAACGCATCTACTTCGTCGATGATCAATACATCAAAAGCCTGATAAAAACGTAATAGCTGATGTGTTGTACAAATAAGCAATTTAGTATAACGGTACGTTTCTGCCATCTTTCCATGAAGAATGATTAGCGGTTCATCAGGAAAAACAGCTTGGATTCTCGGGAGCAGTTCTAAACAAACATCTACTCTTGGAGAAGCGATGCCTACTCGAAAGCCAGCTTCTAATGCATGATGAATCGTTTTAAACAACATTTCTGTTTTTCCAGCACCAGTGACCGCCCAAATCATTCTTGATTCAGCATTTTTTACAGTCGTCAACAACTGATCAGATACTTGTTGCTGACCTATAGTCAGTTTGCCTTCCCAAGAAAAATGAACGTTTCTTTTGACTGGTTTTGGTTCTGCTAAGTGATAAAATTGTTGTCCTGTATCCACCCTCCCTAATTGGATACACTCTGGACAATAATAAGAGTGATTCACTAACTGTACTATAGCTTTCAAATGAATCTGTCCACAACGTAAACACTGGATTTCATTTTCATTCAGTTCTTGCATTGTTGGAAATGTTTGATATTTTTTTGCAATCTTACTGCTATCATTAAGTTCTTGTTCTAAAACTTTTCTTCCCCATAATTCTTGCATTTTTCCCCCTCTATAATTAAACTACGCATTTTTTGTTTGAGATTTTTTCTTTTTCGAAACTTATACAATTACTGTGGGAAAATTATAAAACTCAACTGTACTACTAGAAAAGTAGCACAGTTGAGTTATTCGTGATTTAGTAATTTGTCCATTCTTCTTCGTTCATTTGGTGAATCATTTTTTGAGCATAAACTGTATAATAGGTCTCTCCACCATGTTCTAGAACATAGTTAAAATGAGTCGTTGCCTGATCAAAAGTTGCCGTTTTTAAATAGAGTTTCCCAATTTCAAAATGAAGACCTACTTTTTTTAGCATTTCTTTTTCAGTTGCAAGAAAATCAAATAATTTTGTCAGAGCATTTTTATCATTTGTTAAAACCAAATAATGACGGTAAAAAATCGTATCTACAGAATCATAAAATTGCTGAATCTGTCTTGGAAACTTTTTTCGACTTTTTAACGATCGAATAGCATCAATCGTTGCTTTCAGCCCCTCAAGATCGTTACTTTCTTTGTAATAATTTCCAAGTAAATTATAATATTGAAGTGTAATATCTAGCGTTCCAGCTTCAAAATCGATGTCCTCTAAGTTTTTTTTCATCTCTACTAAGTCACCAGCATAGTAATCTGACAGTGCCTGAAAATACTTTTGATAGTTATTGATACCTGTTTTATTGTAAAAAGGTTTATTTAACAATTGCAAATTTATTGCTACATATTTTTTTGGATCACACTCCATCGTTAAAATCGTACAAATTTGCAGAATTTTTTTCCTTACTCGTATTGTGCTAAAGAGTACTAACATAAATAAGCCAAAAAGACCTAATAATCCTATGTGATAATTTAATAGATAGAGCGTCATCAATGGAATAAATAAAATCAGACCTAGCACACATACGATAAGTAAATAACCTCTTAAACGTTTAACCTCTTTAACATATTCTTCAACTGTTTTTTGATTTTTTTCCATCTGATTTCTCACATCCTAACCTTGATTTCTTTTTGGTCTAGTTTTAATTCTTCATAATAATATACGTAATTCAGATTACCTTGATAGTTATAGGTAAAAGTATTAGTCAGTTTTTGACCATTGATTCTCACGTTTTTACTCTCTTTATTATGTGAGGTATTGATAAAAAATAGCCGTTTCCCAAAGGATTGATGAATCTCGTTCTCAAAAGAAAAAGGTGCATCTTCGATTGAAGATAACATGTCCAACTGATTTTTTATTGCTTCCTTGTCACTTATTAAAGATTTCCGTTCAGAAAAGAAATCTTCCATCTTACTCGTTTGAATAATCTCATAGTTCTTGCGGCCATTTTTCTCTTTGGCTTTTATGATCATAAGCGTCAAATCAGCCCCATCTGCTAGAAACAAATCGATATGATCCTTTTCTTCTTGCTGATGAATGATTTGTTCAGAGGCAACACCAGCAAATTTTAGTGCTTGATAAATGCTCACTGCGTAATTTCGTTTAATGTACGCAGCAGTAAAGCCTGAAATAATCATCATGCCAAAAAATAACCCGACAACCCATATTCTTTTTTTCATTCTATTTTACTCCCAACATTTTCCTTTTTCTTAAATTCTACCAAACCGAGAAGTTTTTTCAAGAGACAAAAAAATAGTGAGCCTTAACGCATTATGCATTTTGGCTCACTGTTTCTTTATTTATTTTCAATTAAATTTAACGCTTGCTGTAAAACTTTCTCCCCGTTCATCATGCCATAATCTGCCATGTTGATTACTTCTAAAGGAATTCCTTTTGGTGCCAAACGTTTCTCAAAATCGCCTTTCATAAAGCGAACTTGCGGGCCTAATAATAAAACATCTACTGGTTTACTCTCCAAATTGTTGTCCGCATCTGAGGCAGATACTGCAAAAATATCAGCATCCAGACCTTGTGCGTCTGCTGCTTTTTGCATTTTCGTTACTAATAAACTTGTACTCATTCCTGCAGAACAGACAAGCATAATTGTTTTTTTAGCCATCTTAATCCCTCTCCTTTTCTATTGATAACATAACATATTTTTAATTTCTCTTTATTCATAGTATAGTAAAAACCTGATTTTTGTCAACGCTTCCTACTTTTAAGAGATATCGTTTTAGGCGTTAAATAAGCCAGTTCGATTTTAATAGTTTATTAAAGACCACATATTCTTTTGCAATATTCACTTGTGCAACTTGATAGCCCGCATTGAGCCAACCGTACGCTCCCTTTTCTGGATGTTTATGGTCATTGGCCCACCAATCAACATCTGTTCGAGCGGTTCTTGGAAGTCCTGAATGAGGGAAAAGTAATTCATCGAATTGAGTAAACGTTAGAGTAACTTGTGAACCACCGTTGGTTGTTAAATAATGGGTAACGCTATCATATTTTTTCTGACGTTCTTTTGCCAAATTCTTCACTCCTTTTGTTGTTAAGCTGATATTTAGCCACTCTTTTCATCATTATCTCATAAAAATTTAAAGAAGCAAATGAAGGTCTCTTCTCTATTTTTCCTACAACGGTTGCTTCTCATTCAGATTTTTTTTATACTTAACGTATTATGTAGAAAAGGAATGAGAAAATGCTTGAAAGTTATTTTACCATTCGCTCTGATGGAGAAAGTGAAATTGAGATAAAAAAATCACGTTTTATTTGCTCTCTTAAACGAGTATACTCTGAAGATGAAGCAAAAATCTTCATTGCTCAAAAGAAAAAAGAACATTGGAAAGCGACTCATAATTGCAGTGCCTTCATAATCGGCGAAAAAAGTGCTATCCAACGTAGTAGTGATGATGGCGAGCCTAGCGGTACAGCAGGGGTTCCGATGTTAGAAGTTTTGAAAAAGCAAGAATTGATCAATGTTGTAGCTGTGGTTACACGTTATTTTGGTGGTACTAAATTAGGCTCCGGTGGTTTGATTCGGGCGTATAGCCATGCTGTTTCCCATGCCCTGACAGAAATTGGCTTAGTGGAAGGAAAACTGCAGCAAGAAATCCGTTTAACCATCAGTTATCCGAATGTAAGCAAAGTCCAAAATTTCATGAAAAATAATTTATATACCATAAAAGAGACCGTTTATGGCGAACAAGTTACTATTATTTGTTTAGTAGACGAGCCAAACACTGAGCAATTTATGACCGAAATCGTTGAACAATTAAATGGGCAAGTTCATTTTGATAAGGGTGAATGCTCTTATCATGAACAACCAATTACAAAAAAAGGAGCAAGTAAATGACATTTGAAGAAGTATTACCTCACATTAAAAAAGGTGCAAAAGCCGTAAGAAGTGGTTGGGGCGGTTTTGAACTGTACATCGAACTTAGAGATGAAATTGGCACATCTGATGGTACTTTTCTACAAGTTACTCCCTATTTTTTAATCAAAACTTCTGATGAGGGCTACAGCATGTTTTCTCCAACACCTTGTGATGTTTTAGCGGAAGATTGGAAAATCGTCCACGTAGACTAGTATTAATAGGGAACGAGACTACAGCAGCTGCCCTGAGAATTAAAAAAAAGGGTGCCATTTCTCGCTGTTTATTCAGATTTAAAAAGCGAAACAAGACTCGGTTATTTAGTTTTGTCTCGCTTTTTTCTTATAAGATTATGAAAAGAGGACTTACTATGAATTTTGCAGAATACAGCGGAAAAATAGTTTTTATAACAGGAGCCGCTTCTGGCATTGGACAAGCGCAAGCAATCGCTTTTACCAATCAAGGTGCCAATGTTTTAGGGATGGACCTTGATGCAGCGGGCTTAGTCATCACTAAAGAAAAAACAAGCAATTCAAAAGGAAAATTTCTAGCTTATACAGGGGATATCACAAAAAAAGAGGATATTATTTCTGCAGTCAAAAAAGGCAATAATACCTTTGGGATGATTCACATTTTATTGAATACTGCTGGTATTTTAGATAACTACACGCCGACTTTAGAAACATCCGAAGCGTTATGGGATCGTATTTTAACCGTAAATCTTAAAGGAACCTTTTTAGTTACCAATCACATTCTACCTCAAATGTTAAAACAAAAACATGGTGTCGTCGTCAATATGGCTTCCATTGCTGGAAAAGTAGCAGGTGGTGGTGGTGCTGCTTATACTGCATCAAAACATGCGATTATCGGATATACAAAACAACTGG
>Ga0308165_1001355_pt1 | contig 34562 bp, 24 predicted proteins | sample PhyWR2_FD_201032 | JGI IMG/M metagenome (GOLD analysis project Ga0308165, IMG submission 201032) | Phyllosphere microbial communities from UC Gill Tract Community Farm, Albany, California, United States - DLSLW.R2 | ecosystem: Host-associated > Plants > Phyllosphere > Unclassified | place: USA...
TCAAACCCAAAGAAATTTTGCAGGTTATCAAATAACGACTTTTTCACGTCCATTTTGTGTAATAAAATATGCGATGCTATTTTTGTATCCAAAATAACATAATTTTACAAGAATTTCAAGTATTAACAAACAATTATTTTCTCTTTGAAAAGTAAAAAATCAATAATCCAATCAGCTATAAGCACATTAGAGCTTGAAGCAGCAGCCATATTAAATGTTGCCAAGAACATAAACGCTGATTTTGAAAAGGTCGTATCAAGCATCTTACATAGTAAAGGGCGGGTAATTGTTACAGGTATAGGGAAAAGTGCAATCATTGCTCAAAAAATGGTGGCCACTTTTAATTCAACTGGTACACCTGCTATTTTTATGCATGCTGCAGATGCTATTCATGGCGACTTAGGGATGATCCAGCTTGATGATATTGTAATTTGCCTGTCTAAAAGTGGAAATACGCCAGAGATAAAAGTGCTTACCCCTTTGTTAAAAACAGCTGGCAATCTGCTGATCGGGATGGTTGGAGAATTGAATTCTTTTTTAGCCGAGCAAGCCGATCTGCTTTTGAATACTTCTTTCGAAAAAGAGGCTTGTCCACATAATTTGGCGCCCACTACCAGTACAACGGCTCAATTAGCCTTAGGCGATGCTTTAGCGATATGTTTATTGGAATGCCGGGATTTTAACGAATCAGATTTTGCAAAGTATCACCCGGGAGGATCACTGGGGAAAAAATTATATTTAAAAGCCAGGGATCTTGCCTTATCAAACGAAAAACCTTCCATACATCCATCAGCTCCGGTTAAAGATGTGTTAATAGAAATTAGTAAAAACCGTTTGGGTGCTGTTGTTGTTGTTGATAACGATGAGAACGTGCTAGGCATTATTACCGATGGTGATATCAGGAGGATGTTAGAAAATAACAATTCTATTGCAAACCTAAAAGCCGAAGATATAATGGGAAAAACACCAAAGAGCATACAATTTGATGCTTTAGCGGTTGATGCGTTAGCTATTATTAAGCAAAATAACATCACACAATTGCTAGTTCTGGAACAAAATACTTACTTTGGCATCATCCATTTACACGATCTCCTCAACGAAGGAATAGTGTAATTTTTAAAATAAAAAATGAATAAAGATTATTATGCATTAATTATGGCTGGTGGCGTGGGAAGTCGCTTTTGGCCAGTAAGTAGAACAGAATATCCAAAACAATTTATCGATTTTTTCGGTGTTGGAAAAACCCTGATTCAAAGCACTTACGAAAGATTTCTAAACATCTGTCCTCCTGAAAATATATTTATCGTTACCAACGAAATTTATGCAGATTTAATTAAAGAGCAATTACCTCAGTTATCAGATAACCAGATTTTGGCGGAACCTTTAATGAGAAATACAGCCCCCTGTGTTGCTTATGGAAGTTTAAAAATTGCCGAGTTAAATCCGAATGCAACTATTGTGGTTGCCCCATCAGATCATACCATTGCGAATATTGATGGATTTGTAGCATCTATTGAGCAATCTTTAGAAGCTGCATCAAAAAATGATTGTTTAATCACATTGGGTATTAAACCAAATCGCCCGGATACAGGTTATGGTTATATTCAGCACACAGATTATGTCCTCAATACTGATACCGATCTGCATAAAGTTAAAACCTTTACCGAAAAGCCAAATTTAGAACTGGCAAAATCATTTTTACAGAGCGGTGATTTCTTGTGGAATGCCGGGATCTTTATCTGGTCAGCTAAGGCCATACTAAATGCTTTCGAGAAACACCTCCCAGACATGTATGAAATATTTAATATCGGTAGATCTGAATTGAATAAAGCTGGTGAAAAAGAATTTATAAATAACGCTTATTTCCAATGTACGAATATTTCAATAGATTTTGGAATTATGGAAAAAGCAGAAAATGTTTATGTGCTTCCGTCTGATTTTGGCTGGTCTGATTTAGGAACCTGGGCCTCAATTTATGAAATGGCTGATAAAGATTATGTGGGTAATGCCGTTATTCCTTCAGATCAGGTTCTGATGTTCGATTCATCGAACTGTATGGTGAATGTTCCAAAGGATAAACTGGTTATCTTACAGGGACTACATGATTACATCGTGGTTGAAAATAACAATATGCTCATGATTTGCCCAAGAAACGAAGAGCAAAGGGTTAAAGAGTTTGTGGCAGAGGTTAAATCCAGATTTGGAACTAAATTCATTTAATAAATAATAGGAGTTGTAAAATGGATGGTGCTGAGCAGTTTCCGCATCATCCATCTTACATTTCCCATCTTATCCTATTGTAGAGAGCTTCTGAAACAAGTTAATTGTTGTCAGGTTAAATTCTAAACCAATTTACAGAAACGGTACTATTAATCTTAAAGCACCGTTTAATATCGCATTTGAAAAGGTAAGCCACCTGTCTTCCCATTTTAAAAATTCTTATCAAAATCCGGATGTCCGATTAAAACTATTCATTTATTGAAGTTTGAAAGACGTTTATAAATTGATAGTGATTTCGCGTAGCATCCTGTCTGTTAGGTTTTAAAATTCACTATGGATATTAGAATTATTGCTTGAAACGGTATTTATTGTTACTTTTGAATATGACAGCATTTATTTGTGAATATGACAGCATTCGCTCCTGAAAGTGATGACGATCTTTTAAATGCTTTCCATTCAGGAAATAAAGAGGCCTTCGAAATCATTTACGACCGTTACTGGCTGCTACTTATTCGCCATGCCAACCACATGCTGAATGATGAAGAAGAAGCAAAAGATGTGGTCCAGGAAGTGTTCACCGCCTTGTGGTCAAGATCTGACAGCCTTCCCTCCTATCCCAATTTAGCAGCTTTCCTCTATGCAGTTACGCGTAACAGAATTTTAAACCGCCTGAAACATTTTAAGATAGAAGCTAAATATTTAGCACAGGTAGAGCATATTATTCAGCACCCTTCACAAATGCCTGACAGCAGAATGCGGGAACAGGATCTGAAACGTGTGATTGAAGAGGGACTAAACAGCCTGCCCCCAAAAATGCGCGAAGTGTTTGAACTGAGCAGAAAACAGCATAAAACGCATAAGGAAATTGCTGAACAATTGAATATCTCTGATAAAACTGTAAAAAAACAAATAAATAATGCTTTACGCATTCTAAAAAGTAAAATGGGTGATTCATTTAATATTTTCTTAACTTTTTTTTAATCCCATCTACTACCAAGCCCTTCTTTAGTTGTTATCACTGTAATTAGCCACAGTAAGCGCAAATAAAGGATGGAAAATCATCAGAATGAGTACAATAATTTACTTAAAAAGTATCAACTGGGAATTTGCACGCCAGAAGAGAAGGAAATTGTTGAATATTTATATATTTTTTCGGCCAATTCTGCAAAAAAGGACGGAAAAGTTATTGAGGATGGTCCGCTTCGCAATGAGATCTGGAGAAGAGTGCTATCTGTTAATGGCATAAAAGATTTTGAGAAACAAAATACGGTGCCATCTCTACAAATACAAAGGCCTGTGCTGTGGAAAAAAATATCCATTGCGGCAGCATTATGTATTACGGTTGGCACTGCAATTTTTTATATAGTAAAAACGCAGCCGAAGCAACAACAGGTAGTTTATACCAAAGATATTGGCCCAGGAAAAAATAATGCTACACTTACACTCCCTGATGGAAAAATCATCATACTTTCTGATGCCCATAATGGTGAGTTGGCAAAAGAACAAGGGGTGGTTATACGCAAAACCAGCGACGGACAAATTGTGTACGAAGTAGTTGACCAAGGTATAACCAGTAACGATCAAATCAATACCCTGTCTACTTTACGCGGACAAAATTATGAAGTGCATTTACCGGATGGAACCAAAGTAATCCTAAACGCGGCTTCTTCCGTCAAATATCCTTCATCCTTCCTCGGGGCACTCAACCGTAAGGTAGAGTTAACAGGGGAAGCATATTTTGAGGTAGCAAAAGATAAAGTCCATCCCTTTCTTGTATCCAGTAAAGGACAAACGGTGGAAGTATTGGGCACCCACTTTAATATTTCAGCCTATCCTGATGATAATCTTTCTAAAACGACACTCCTTGAAGGAAGCGTAAAAATCAACAACCAGTTACTAAAACCTAGTCAGCAGTTTATACGCTCGGCCACAACAGAACAAATCATAGCTGTAAACCCTGATGAGGCCGTTGCCTGGACACAGGGCTACTTTATGTTCAATGATGAACCCCTGGAAAATATCCTGTCAAGAATTGCCCGATGGTACAATGTGGAGATCATTTATAAAAACCAGGAGATTAAGAAAAAGAAGTTCCTGGGGAGTATAACCAAGTACGACCAGCTCTCTAAAACCTTGAACCTTCTGGCCAAAACCAAAGATGTATCATTCGAAATTACCGGAAATAAGGTTTTCGTTGATCATTAAAAGGCTTGCAATATCACTAATCAACTAATTACTCAACCAAACCAACCAACATGAACAACCGCCATCACGATCCTTAGGAAGGAACCGACGAAAAGGGTTTTTAGCATATTGATCTTTCAAAAACAAAGTAGCCAAGGATGGTGGAACATCCCTGGCCGTGTTTTGCTAAAACCTCATCTTATCAGGTAATGAATCAATTCAATTTTAACAGATATCAAATGTATAAAAATTATAATAAGATTTTATGCAAGCCTTTGCGCTGCTTTTATAAAATATTGTTTATCATGAAGTTAACAACTATTATACTCTTAGCAACGTTGCTTCAGGTGAGCGCCACCGGATTCGCCCAAAAGGTTACTTTTGTGCAGAAAAACAGTACGATCAAAGAAATTTTCGGAGCGATTAGAAAACAGACAGGTTACGATGTCGTAGCCTCTTCAGATCAGCTTTTTCAAACGGTAAAAATAGATGCTGGCTTCAGGAACGCTCCGCTCGAAAAAGTATTGGATAAATGCCTGGAAAATCTCCCGTTCAGTTATACTATAGACGAACATTCGGTGATTATCAGCAGGAAAGAAAAGTCTGTAGCCGAAAAAATTATCAGCTTATTCACCCCTAAAATAACAGTAAGCGGGGTGGTGAAAGTAAAACAGGGACCGCTCGGGGGCGTATCCATAATGGTAGAACGTACACACCGGGTTAGCCGGACAAAAGATGATGGTAGTTTTTTGATCGAAGGGCTTGAAAAGGAAGATGTACTTATAGTGAGTTATATTGGCTACCAGCAGCAGAAAATACGTGTGGCAGATGTTGAAGGGGTAATTAATATTGAACTGAAGCCTAGTACAAATGTCCTTGATGAAGTGCGGGTGCTGGCTTATGGACAAAAAACTTCTCAAAGAACAAATACCGGATCTACAGTTTCTATAGATGCAGCTGTATTGGAGAAAACCCCCACTCCAGATCCTATTGCTGCATTACAGGGCAGGGTCTCGGGCATGTTGATTACCAATAACAGTGGCTTGCCGGGTGCACAAGTTAGTGTGCAGATAAGGGGGATCAATACATTGAACATGGATGGAAAAGCCAGAATGCCGCTCTATATCGTAGATGGGGTGCCTTTTACTTCAAGTTCTATTGCTGGTTTAACCAATCTTGGGATATTGACCAATGGATCAAGTGAAAGTCCATTTAAAAGTATAGATCCCAGTTCAATTGCAAATATCGAGGTCCTTAAAGATGCGGATGCGACGGCGATCTACGGCGCGAGAGGAGCCAATGGAGTGATCCTGATAACGACAAAAAGAGGTAAAGCGGGGCGGATACAAATCGGCGCCGACGTTTATGCTTCTATTGCTAAAATCCCACACTACATGGATATGCTGAATACAGAACAATATCTCGACATGCGCAGACAGGCTGCAATCAATGATGGGATAGAAATAACCGACGATGCATTCCCTGATTTAACAAAGTGGAGTCAAACGAAATATACCAATTGGCAAAAGGAGTTTTTTGATAAAACGGCGTTAACGCAAAATGCAGAGCTGAATATTACTGGTGGAAGTAATCAGACCCGTTTTTTGCTGGGAGGAGGATATAGAAATGAGAAAACGGTATACAATACTAAGGATGGACTAAAAAGTGGAAATGTCAGGTTTAATGCCGATCACAATTCGAAAAATAATAAACTGAATCTTGCTTTGTCCCTCAGCTATTCAGGTGATAGGAACACAGCTATCGCCCTCGATCCTGTTTCTTTTTACGCTCTGCCACCCAATTACTCCTTATATAATGCGGATGGCTCTTTAAACTGGGCAGTGCCTAATCCGATTGCCACTTCATTAAGCAAGATGGAAAGCAAAACTAAAAGTGCCATCACCAATTTTGTGGGAAGTTACAAAGTATTGCCTGACCTGACGCTGAAAGCCAGTGTAGGTTATACTGATTTGCGGATCAGGCAAATGATGTTAACGCCTATCGCCGCACAAGACCCTAAATCATCTAATCCTCTAGGGTACACCTATTACGCAAATAACAAAAACAACTCATTCACATTTGAGCCCCAGGCAGATTATGTCCTTCACCGTGGAAACAGCACTTTCCGCGCCTTACTTGGCGGTACCTATATTGATAACAGATCTTCAAATTATGCCTTAAATGCTTATGGCTTTACGGATGATGCTTTGTTAGGCAATGTCTCAGCAGCCCAAAGGTCTGATACCACGCAACTGGGAAGTCAGTATCGTTTTCTTTCTGCTTTCACCCGTATTGGCTATGAATACCAAAATGAATTATTCGTGAATGCAACATTGAGGCGAGATGGTTCCTCTCGTTTCGCTCCCGGTAAACAGTTCGGTGATTTCTGGTCGCTTGGTGCAGCCTGGATTTTTACAGAACGCCAATGGATGAAATCGGCAATGCCTTTCTTAAGCATGGGTAAACTGAGGGCAAGTTACGGATTGAGCGGTAATGACAATATAGGTGATTACAGTTATTTCGTGAACTACGAAAAAACCTTCAACAAATATCAGGGGACCGGACTTTATCCTAAAAACCTTTACAATAGTGATTATCAATGGGAAGAAAATAAAAAATTCGAAGCCGCAATAGAGCTTGGTTTCCTGAACGATGCAGTGATGCTTACCGTAAATTATTACCGGAACCGTTCGGGTAACCAGCTGGTAGCGTATCCTTTGGCTTCACAAGTTGGAGTGGGCAACGTAAATCAGAATATGGATGCAAAAATCCAGAATAGCGGATGGGAATTTATGTTGAACACTTCGCAGATTAAACACAAAGATTTTAGCTGGACCTCAAGCTTTAATTTAAGCATTGGAAGAAATAAATTGCTATCGTTCCCTGACCTGGAAAATTCCTCATATAAGGATCTATATGCCATCGGCAAATCCTTATCATTGTTCTGGGGATTCGACTTTCAGAAAATAGATCCTCAAACCGGTAAACCTGTATACAGGGATGTGGATGGAAATGGCGTTATAGAATTTCCAAATGATTTTGTTCCGTTAAGTAACCTTTTGCCAACATTTTACGGAGGTTTTACCAATAATTTCTCTTATAAGAGATTTGATCTGGATATTTTTCTAAGTTTTAAAAAGAGCGGACGAAATAGTATCCTGAATTTGAGCCCCGGTGCTACTTTGGATAACCAGCCCGTAGAAGTACTCGACAGATGGCAAAGTCCACAAAATCCGGGTAGCCGCATCGCTTATACCACAGATGGTGCACTGATATACACGTATAATTCAAGTTTGGCTACCGCCTTTAATAATTCTTACATCAGGCTTTCAAATGTTTCCCTGGGATATAACTTCTCAGAAAAACAAGCCGGGAAATTGGGGATGAAAAATCTGCGTGTATATGCAATGGGAAATAATCTGTTTACCCTGACCAACTATCCTGGCTTTGATCCGGAAACAGGTGTAAGTATGCCTACCCTGCGCTCGTTTACTTTTGGTCTGAAAACAACTTTTTAAAATTATACAATGAAAAATTTGATATATCGCATAGTTTTCCTGCTGATGCTGACTGTGGTTAGCTCATCGTGTAAAAAAATATTAGAAGTAAAACCTGAGTTCATCAGAACTACGGAACAAGTATATGCCAATGATAAATCTGCAGATAGTGTAGTTGTGGCTATGTATGCTCAATGGGCAAGTAACAGTGGTTCATTTGATATTCCTGTGGCTAGCGGGCTTTCTTCTGATGAATTGAAGCCAGGAGCATCATTAGATGATGACTTCCTGAATAGGTACAATAACCGTTTAGACCCTGTCAACTCCTCTACCAAAATCTATTGGTCAGATTATTACAGTGTAATCTATACCGCAAATTCGATCATAGAAGGTGTCGCAACTTCAAAAGGCATGACTACTTCAGGGAAACAAAAAGCTACCGGTGAGGCATTATTTATGCGTGCTTTTTGTTATTTCTATCTCGTCAATTTTTTTGGCGATGTGCCATTGGTAACCAGCACAGCTTATAAAGAAACTAAGAATTTTCCCCGTACACCAGTCGCTAAAGTATACGCACAAATACTGGAAGACCTCCTAAAAGCCGAGAGTTATCTTGGTGATCAATATCCTACCGCTGGTCGTGTAAGGGCAAATAAATGGGTGGTTAAAGCATTGCTGTCGAGAGTATATTTATATACCGGTGACTGGAAGAATGCCAATCTTAAAGCTTCAGAACTTATCGAAAATCGCAATCAGTATAACCTTGGTGTGATGGAAGGAACCAGTGCAGATGATGCGGAGATGGATATTTTTCACAGCGATAATAAAGAATCTATCTTTCAAATGTGGAATGAAATTGGGTACAGTATAGGAGGGCAAACCCTGGGTGATGAAGCTTATGTTGCCGTTGCGGATGAAGGTAATAATAGTCTTATCGATGCTTTTGAAGACGGCGATAAACGCAGATGGAATTATATTAATGAAGAAACCGGCGGTTACAGGATCTACAAATATAGATTAGACGTTGAAAATCCAGCATACAAGGAATATACTGTAGTTTTCAGGCTTGCGGAGCAATATCTGATTCGTGCAGAAGCCTTAGCTAAACTTGGCCAACCTGATGCTGCCGTTCAGGATGTGAATACCATCCGTAATCGTGCAGGGCTTGAAAATCTGGATGATGGACAAACCGAAAGCTCGATTCTTGATGCTGTAGAACAGGAAAGAAGAGTAGAGTTGTGTTTTGAATGGAGCGATCGCTGGTTTAACCTGCGCAGACTTGGACACCTTGACCAGGTGATGTTAGAAAATAAACCCACCTACTGGAAGTCTACCGCTGCCCTATACCCGGTACCAAGGGTAGAAATACAAAATAATTCGAAACTTACACAAAACCCAGGTTACAACTAAATCTATAAGAATGAACACATATTATCACAGATCGATCCAATTTATACTTTTTCTGTTGCTGATCACAGGCAGCACTGTGTCTTTTGCGCAGAAGAAAGTTCCGAATTACACATTAAAGGGAAAAATAACAGGCATGAAACCCACTGATAAAGTGACTGTATACCTTGAACGTTATATAGGCGATGACATGCAACAGGATTCTGTCCTGGTGAAAAATGGGAACTTCAGTTTCCGCGGGAACGTAAAGGATCCGGTATGGTCAATCCTTTCTTATTCCCTGACCACTAAAAGAAAGAATCAGAAAGACGAAGCTGTACGCCCCTCTTGTCAATTGTTTATTGAGAAAGGGGTTTTTAATGTCTCTTTTCCATTGGGAAACATTTCACAAGCCATATTTTCAGGTTCTCCTTTGAATATAGAAAAGGTAGCTTATGAAAGTAAAACAGCGGCGCTTACATTGGCTTTAAGTGATGTAAGGTCTGCTTATTTCAACCTTGAGGATCTAATGAGCGACAGTACTCAAAACAAGGAAAAGCTCAGACAGCAGATAAAAACAATAGAAAATAAATCAGATTCGCTGGATCAGATAAAAATCACAACAGACAGTTCATATATAGCCCGTCATCCCTCAAATTATTTCAGTCTTTACCTTTTATCAGAGTCTTTCAGGCACGGCATGCCCTTTGAAAAAACCATGGACTTGTTTAAACAGATTAACGCCCCTTTGAAACTGACTTCACTTGGAAAAAAACTGACTGCAGACCTTAAACGTGCACAGAAAGTAAGTGTTGGGATGGTGGCACCCGAATTTTCCCTGCCTGATTCTACCGAAAAGTTAGTCAGCTTATCTTCTTACCGGGGAAAATATGTACTTGTCGATTTCTGGGCCAGCTGGTGTGTACCTTGCAGACAGGAAAATCCTAATGTAGCTGCGGCCTACCAAAAATTTGCTGTACACAATTTTAATATACTGGGCATCTCTTCAGATTTTGATAAAGGCTCCTGGATGAAAGCCCTGCGTGAGGATAAATTATCCTGGCCAAATCTACAGGATGTTGGCTCCAAAGTAGGTAAACTGTTTGATGTGACTATGATCCCGTCGAATTTCCTTATTGACCCGAATGGCAAGATTATCGCAAAAAACCTTCGGGGAGCAGCACTGGAGCATAAACTGGCAGAAGTGCTTCCCCACTAATCAATCAGGCAAATCGCAGCTCAAGGCATAACGCAGTATAGCTGATGAAAAACCAGCATTATAAATTTTATTACCCATATGAAAATCTACAAAATTAATATAGCCCTGCTTATCGCAGGCAATTGCCTGCCTTTGCTTGCAGGAGCACAACACAAGCCTGCTAAATCCACTGTTGCCGTTCACCATACTGTTCAGCCGGGCACAAAACTGATTCCGCTGGATCCCTCGGTGCGTAGCGGGAAGTTGGCGAATGGTTTTACCTATTATATTCGCCATAATAATGAGCCTGAGCACCGGGTAGTGATGTATCTTGCCAATAAGGTAGGATCTATCCTGGAGACAGATGAAGAGCAGGGACTTTCACACTTCCTGGAACATATGAGTTTCAATGGAACGGAGCACTTCCCTAAAAGTGAGCTGATCAATTATCTCCAGAAAGCCGGCGTCAGGTTTGGTGCCGATTTAAATGCTTACACCAGTTTTGATGAAACAGTTTATCAATTACCGCTGCCCACAGATAATCCTGCAGTGATGAAAAACGGACTGCAGATTATGCGCGATTGGGCACAAGGACTAACACTGGAGACTGCCGAGATTGAAAAGGAACGTGGTGTAATTATGGAAGAAGAAAGATTGGGTAAGGGCGCTGAAGACCGCATACTAAGACAAACCCTCCCGGTGATGGTAAATAACTCACGTTATGCCTCCCGTTTGCCTATTGGTAAAGCCGATGTAATCCTTCATTTTAAACCAGACGTGATCCGCAATTATTACCATAACTGGTACCGTCCGAACCTGCAGGCCCTTATTATTGTGGGTGATATCGATGCGGCAAAAATGGAACAACTGGTCAGGCAAAAATTTGCTGACCTGAAAAACCCGCCAAATGAAAAACCAAGGGTAAAATATAGTTCTTCCTTGACAGGAAAAAACCAGTTTCTTGCGGTAACGGATAAAGAATTGACCAATACGGTTATAGAAGTTAATTCCAAGCATAAAGAGCAGAAAATTTATACAGAGAATGATTACCGTGCTTCACTGCTGAGAAATCTGTTCAACGGAATGCTGAGCAGGCGTTACATGGAGTTATCCCGGCAGGCCAATCCTCCGTTTTTACAAGGTGGTGCCGCAATTCGCGGAGTTATGCCAGGACTGGAAGCATTTAAACTTTATGTTAGCTGCAGGCCTGGAGAAGTGGAGAATGGATTTAAAGCGGTGTGGAGGGAAACGGCCAGGCTGCAACGGCTGGGCTTTTCTAAAACAGAGCTGGAGCGTTCCAAAAGGGAGTATTTGAATGATATGGAAGCGATGATGCAGGAAAAGGATAAAATGACTTCCGATAACTATGTAAATGCTTATCTGAACCATTTCCTTTATGGTGGTGCCGCTCCTGGATTAAGCAAACAAAATGAAATGGTAAACCGGTTTATTCCTACAATTACGCTTGCGGAGGTGAATGCGCTAGCCAAAGAATACATCAGGGAAACCGATAGGGATATCATCGTAACCGCACCTGAAAAGGATAAGGCAACTTTACCGGCCGAGTCTGCTGTTTTGGCCTGGATAAAGGAAGTCAATGCAGAAAAGATGGATGCTTTTAAAGACGATGTAAGTAAGTTGCCCTTACTGGCGCATATGCCGGTACCCGGAAAAATTGTGAAGGAGGAGAAAGATGCCAAAACCGGACTTACTTTCCTTACCCTCAGCAATGGGGTAAATGTGATCCTGAAGAAAACAAACTTCAAAAATGACGAGATTGTTTTCCAGGCTTTTACCAATGGGGGAACATCCTTATACAGTGATGCGGACTATGAAAGTGCAGCTAATGCCTCAAATATTATCTCTTCAGCAGGTGTAGGGAATTATAATGCGAGTCAGCTGGAAAAATATCTCTCAGGTAAACAGGTCTCGGTTTTTCCTTTTATAGATGAGCGTATGCAGGGCTTTATTGGGAATACAAACGCTAAAGATATGGACAGTGCTTTTAGTTTGCTGTATGCCTACGCTACAGAACCGCGTAAAGATGAGCAGATTTTCAAAGGGATTATCTCCAATGCAAAAGCGGCCCTGGTGAACAAAGACGATGATCCTGAATCGGTTTTCAGTGATACAATGACTACAGTGATTGGGAATTACAATGTGCGCCGTACGCCTGCTAACCTGGAGAAGATTGCACAGATCAACCTTGATCGCGTATATTCGATATATAAGGAGAGATTCGCCAATGTAACGGGGATGAAATTTGTCCTTGTAGGGAATATAGACGAGGCAAAACTAAAGCCTTACCTGGAAAAATACATTGCTTCCCTTCCTGCAAACGGAACCATAGAGGCAGCAAAAAATCTGGACATCCATGTGCCTGAAGGCTTGATATCCAAAACAGTATATGCTGGTAAGGAAGATAAGGCTATGGTTTACCTGATTTTTTCTGGAAAGTTTGATTATGATTACGCGAGTACCCTGAAGATGCAGGCACTAAAAGAAGCTTTGGAAATCCGTTTATTGGAAAGATTGCGGGAGGAAGAAAGTGGGGTTTACTCTCCTGCAGCGGAAGTAAGTACCCGTAAATTGCCTGATGGCAGATATGGTATATCTATCTATTTCGGCTGTTCACCAGCAAATGTAGAAAGGATGATTGCCTCTGCTGTGGATGAGGTTGAAAAGTTGAAGAAAGTTGGCCCGGCACCGGAAAACATTGAAAAGTTTAAGGCAGAAGACTTACATACGATGCAAACCACTATGAAAACAAATAATTTCTGGCTGGATTACCTGACTGGACAACTCAGCAATGGAGAGCCGCTGGATCAGATCAGCAACTATAACCAGATCATCAAAGTAATGACTGCAAAAGAGGTAAAAGATATTGCAGATAAATACCTGACTGGCAAGAATTATATCAGATTGGTACTGCTGCCAGAATCGGCTAAAGCAAAATAATCGATCACCCCTGCCCTTTTCATCTGTAAAGACAGAACAAAGGGCAGGGATAATTACTTATATTATTAAATGATGCGACGCCCCCCTATTTTTGTCCAATAATTAAAGAACCGCAGTATATATTTTCCATCTCACATCATACATTCTTACATCATCCATCTTACATCCGCTCTGGCGAAGTAATTCCTAAAATCAACATTCCGGCATGAATGATATCGGCGGTTTTTTTGCTCAGGTTTAAACGGAACTGTTTCGCTTCACCTTCTTCGGTTTTTACAATTGGCGGTACCTCATGATAAAACTTGTTGAATAGTTTAGCCAGTTCATATAAATAGTTAGCTAAACTCGCCGGACTATAAGCTTTTGCCGCAATGGCAATCTCCGCAGGATATTTTGCCAATTGCAGAATCATTTCCAATTCTACATCAGATATTCCTGAAAATTGCTCGCTGCCGATTGCAAACTTATAATCAGATTTGCTCAGCAATGATTTAATCCGAGCATGCGTATACTGAATAAACGGTCCGGTATTCCCCTGAAAATCGATACTCTCAGCCGGATTAAACAATAAACGTTTCTTCGGTTCAACCTTTAAAAGGAAATATTTTAAAGCACCTAAACCTATATTTTTATATAGTTCTTCTTTATCTGCTTCACTAAAGTCGTTGGTTTTACCCAATTCTTCTGTTTTTTCGCGGGCCGTGCTTACCATGCTCTCAATCAGCTCATCGGCATCTACAACGGTTCCTTCGCGGCTTTTCATTTTACCGTTTGGCAAATCGACCATTCCGTAAGATAAGTGGTATAAACCTTTTGCCCAGCTTTTGCCCAGTTTTTCTAAAATCAGGAACAACACTTTGAAATGGTAATCCTGCTCATTTCCGACCACATAAATCGACTCATCCATATTGAAATCGTCGTGTTTCATTTCAGCAGTACCTAAATCCTGCGTAATATAAACTGAAGTTCCATCCGCACGCAAAACCAGTTTCTGATCTAAACCATCGGCAGTTAAATCGATCCATACCGAACCATCTTCCTTTTTAAAGAAAACACCTTTGGCCAAACCTTCATCAACCGTATCTTTTCCTAACAGGTAAGTATTGCTTTCGTAATAAAACTTATCAAAATCTACCCCAAGGTTTTTATAGGTTACATTAAAACCAGCGTAAACCCACTCATTCATGGTTTTCCAAAGCGAAACTACCTCTTCATCGCCCTGCTCCCATTTCAAAAGCATTTGTTGTGCTTCCTTAATTAATGGTGCATTTTTCTTGGCTTCTTCTTCTGTTTGTCCTTCCGCTTTTAAAGCATCAATCTCTTTTTTATACTCCTTATCGAAAATTACATAATATTTTCCAACCAGGTGATCGCCTTTTAAGCCTGTGCTTTCAGGCGTTTCGCCATTGCCCCACTTTTGCCAGGCCAGCATCGATTTACAGATGTGGATCCCACGGTCGTTAACCAGGTTTACCTTCACCACATCGTAACCGTAAGCTTTAAGCAGTTCAGAAACCGAATAGCCTAATAAATTATTACGCACATGCCCCAGGTGAAGCGGTTTATTGGTATTTGGCGAGGAATATTCTACCATTACCTTTTTACCATTTGGTGCATATACGCCAAAATCAGGCGATAAAATTTCTTCGTTAAATTGTTTTAAGAAATAACTTTCAGCAATGCTTAAGTTTAAAAAGCCCTTAACTACATTAAACTTGGTAATATCAGCTACGTTAGCAACCAAATATTCTCCCATTTCAGTCGCAGTTTGTTCAGGTGATTTTTTCGAAATTTTAGTGATTGGAAAAACAACAATAGTTGCCTGTCCTTCAAATTCTTTACGGGTTTCTTGTATGTTGATTACACTTTCGGCTACTTCTTCCTGATAAAGTTCAAAAATGGCTTTCTGTGTTTCGGCAATAATAAAATTCATACGCCAAAAATAGAGAAAAAAGGTGGAAGGTAAAAGGTTTAAGGCATAAGGTTTTCCGGCCAACATTTCAATTCTCATCGTGATAAAAGGTTTGAAAAGGTACCTTAGTGCTTATCGGTACCGATAGTCCTTCTTTCCGCTATAGTCCCGATTGAAGGAATCGGGAGCTGCCGCTTCAATAAGGTTTATCTGGCTGGTTCTGTGTAAAAAAAGTCAGAGGTCCGAGGTCGGAAGACAGGATGCTTATAACATAAAACTTATTAGTCTTCAAAATTTTTGACTATGTACTTTCAAACTATATCTTCCGACTTTCTGACATCGGACTTTCGGACTCTCAAAAATTCTGATAGATTTGCAATAACTAACTTTTTTATGAGCGAGCAGAACCCCAATTTTAAAGTGAGCGTAACCACCGAAATCGGCAGATTGCGTAAATTATTAATACATAGTCCTGATAGTGGATTAGGCAAAGTAGTACCCTCAAAGGCACAAGATTGGCTTTTCGAAGATATTGTCCATTTAGATACCATCCGTAAAGGCGAATACGATTATTATATTAAACTGTTGATGTATTTTCTTGATCCTGATAAGATTAAAGGAAAACTAGCTGAAATAGATTCAGAAGCATCCAACCGTAATTATTATAAACCCAACCACCCCGATTTCCACAATTCAAAGTCTGTAATTGAGATTCAGAATCTGTTAAGTGAAATGCTGGAGGACGAATCCATCCGTAAAAAACTGGTTGCCGCTGTTTGTGCGATTGAAGGTTGTACTTATAAAGTTCAATTGGAATTAACGAATACCGATCCGAAACAATTGGCAGAGATTTTTATCTCCGGAACATTGGCCAACGATACCATGATTTTTGCGCCAATCCCTAATTTAATTTTCACTAGAGATGTGGGCATAACCATTAACAACCACATCCTGTTAAACAAACCGGCAAAAAAAGCCCGTGTGCGCGAAACACTTTTAATGCGTTATATTTTCTTCAACCACCCTTTGTTTGAAGGTTACCGCAATAATATTCTCGAAATTCCAGATGTGACCATGCACTTTTTACGTCCGGGTGATGAGCCAGCTTTCAGCACCACTTTAGAAGGTGGCGACGTGATGATGGTAAGCCCTAATCATGTATTAATTGGCTGTAGCGAAAGAACCTCTGAACATGGTGCCAATGAAGCGATTAAACTGTTGTTCGATCAGGATGTGGTAGAAAAAGTTACCGTGGTAAAAATACCAAGCAAACGCGATTATATGCACCTGGATACTGTTTTTACACAAGTTAAACGCAATACCTGGGTAATTTTGAATTCCATTGCCCACTCACCAAAATATAATCCCTACGAGCCGATCAACTTTTTAAAGGAACCCGAAAAATTGGAGGCCACTACTGCTATCCAGTTTACAAAAGCCAATCCACAAGAGCCGAAACATTTTGAACATGTAGAAGCTTTATTAAACGACATTAGCCAGAACGATTTAAAAAGCACCGAACCCACACAGATTATCTACAGCGGAAATAACCAGTTCCCTTACGATTCGAGAGAACAATGGACGGATTCTTGTAACCTTTTAGCCATTAAAGAAGGTGTGGTTTTAGGCTACGATAGAAATGATAAAACCGTTGAAGCTTTTAAAGCTGCTGGCTTTGATGTAGTGGACGTGAAAGATTTGATCCAGGATTTAGAAAATGGCAAAGTAAATGCTGAAACCATAACCGATACCTTAATTTTAATGCCTTCGGCAGAATTATCACGCGCCCGTGGTGGTTTCCATTGTATGAGTTTACCCATTTTGAGAGACAATATTTGAGGTTTAAGGCGTAAGGTATAGGGTTTAAGGATAAAACTCAATGCTTTAAAAATTCAATTTTCTCATAAATCAAAAATCATTATCTTTCATAACAAATCGAAATATAATAAGTAATTAAACAGGCGATATTAGGTCTACCTTAAACCTTATGCCTTATACCTCTTACCTTTATGCAATCTACCAACCATATCCTCATGATCCGCCCCGTTGATTTTAAATTCAACGAGCAAACGGCAGGAAACAATAAATTCCAGGTTGCTTCTACCGAAAGCAATGTACAAACAGCTGCGCTAAAAGAGTTTGATGCTTTTGTTGCCTTATTGCAGCAAAATGGCGTAGATGTTACCGTGATAGATGACACTTTGGAGCCTGAAACACCTGATTCTATTTTTCCGAACAATTGGGTTTCTTTCCACGATGATGGTTCGGTATATCTTTACCCGATGTTTTCTGAAAACCGCAGGTTAGAGCGCAGGAAAGAAATATTGGAAGGATTGAAAGTCCGTTTCGAAGTCAACCACATCAGCGATTTAAGCTTTTACGAACAACAACATGCGTTTTTAGAGGGTACCGGAAGCATGGTACTTGACCGAACCAATAAAATTGCATACGCCTGCTTAAGTGTGCGCACAGACGAAGAAGTGCTGAACAATTTTTGCATGCTTACCGGATACGAGCCAGTTGCTTTCAAGGCGGTAGATGGATCAAATTTCCCGATTTACCATACCAATGTGATGATGTGCATTGGCGATCGTTTTGCGGTAATCTGTCTGGATTCGATCAGAGATCCCGATGAAAAGTTAAACGTTACCATCAGTTTGAAAGGCGCCGGAAAAGAAATCATTGAAATCAGTCTGGAACAGATGAACAAATTTGCAGGCAACATGCTACAAGTTACTAATGCAGAAAACGAGAGTTTATTGGTGATGTCCGAACAGGCGTATCTATCCTTAACTGCTGAGCAGATTACTTCACTTGAACAATATAGCAGGATTATTTACGCACCGCTTTACACGATTGAAAAAAATGGTGGTGGTAGCGCAAGATGTATGCTGGCTGAGATACATTTGCCGATTAAATAGGCTATTACCTAATATACTTGGCAGGTGGCTCACCAGCCAAGCCAAATAATATACATGAGGTTGGTGAGCCACCAACCTTGGGATTGTGAACCCGCTTTCTCCTCGCCCTCGCCTTGGTTCGTGTCTCCACGAACCATTGTATTTTTGCCACGGAAGCCCGGAGCGCACGGAAAAACCATCTGACAAAGCGTATTCGCTATTCAACCTTAAATAGCAGCGCCGGACTAAATGCATAAACCTGATCGGAACGGGCACGAGTGCAACAAGTAAAGTGTAGAGCAGGGCTACCCAAACCGATAAAAAAGCAACTTGCTTTCCAAATGATCAGCAAACATTCCTCGCCATGGTTCGTGTCTCCACGAACCATTATATTTTTGCCACGGAAGCCCGGAGCGTACGGAAAAACCATCTGATAAATGCACACTCGCTATTCAACCTCAAATAGCAGCATCGGCCTAAATACATAAACCTGATCGGAACGAACACGAGTACAACGAGTAAAGTAGAGAGCAGGGCTACTAAAACCGATAAAACAGAAACTTGCTTTCCAAATGATCAGCAAGCATTCCTTTCTATTAAACCTAAATATAAAGATTTCTCCACTGCGGTCGAAATGACGATCCGCGTGATTCCAATTAGTTTTATTACTTTCGCCAAAAATCCAGTATCAAAATGTCTTTAGTACAAGAATTACAGACCCGTTCGGGCAATAAATGCGAATTATGCACCGCTGAAACCAATTTATCAGTGTACGAAGTGCCGCCAACCAGCAACGCCAATAGTGATAATAGTATTTTAGTTTGTAAAACCTGCTTAGACCAGATTGAAAAAACAGAACAGCTTGAACCAAATCATTGGAAAATATTAACAGAAACCATGTGGTCGGAATTTGCCCCCGTACAGGTTGTTGCCTGGAGAATGTTGAGCAGATTAAGAAATGAAGGCTGGGCAGCAGACAGTCTGGACATTTTATACCTTGAAGATGAAACTCTGGAGTGGGCAAAAAAAACCGGCGACCACGAGCAAGACGGAACAGTAGAATTTCATCAAGACAGCAATGGTACGCGATTATTTGAAGGCGATACTGTGGTTTTAGTTAAAACGTTAGATATTAAAGGCTCCACTTTGAGCGCTAAACTGGGTACTGTAGTTAAAAACATCCGACTAGTTCATGATAACATTGAACAGATTGAGGGTAAAGTAGAAGGACAAACCATTGTAATTTTAACTAAATACCTTCGCAAAGGATAAAAGCGTTATTTAACAATTGATTAGACCACTCGCTATCAAACCCTGAATAGCGGCACTGTCCTTGCCAATTAAACCTGATCGAAACGAACACGAGTGCAACGAGTAAAGTGGAGAGCAGGGCAAACCCTAACTTATAAAAACAGAAACCTGCTTTCCAAATTATCAGTTAAATATTATTCTCCTCGCCATGGTTCGTGTCTCCACGAACCATGGTATTTTTGCCACGGAAGCGCGGAACGCACGGAAAACCTACCGAATAGATGCGCTTGCTATTAAAACATAGTAGCACCAGCCCAATTTAAATAAACCTGATCAGAACGAACACTCCGATTCTTATCGGGATAAAGTGGAGAGCAGGGCCAACCATAACCTATAAAACAGGAACCTGCTTTCCAAATTATCAGTTAAATATTATTCTCCTCGCCATAGTTCGTGTCTCCACGAACCATGGTATTTTTGCCACGGAAGCGCGGAACGCACGGAAAACCCACCGATTAGATGCACTCGCTATTAAAACATAGTATCACCAGCCCAATTTAAATAAACCTGATCGGAACGAACATCCCGATTCTTATCGGGATAAAGTAGAGAGCAGGGCCAACCCAAACCTATAAAAACAGAAACCTGCTTTCCAAATTATCAGTTAAATATTATTCTCCTCGCCATGGTTCGTGTCTCCACGAACCATTGTATTTTTGCCACGGAAGCGCGGAACGCACGGAAAACCCAGCGAATAGATGGACTCGCTATTAAAACATAGTAGCACCAGCCCAATTTAAATAAACCTGATCAGAACGAACATTCCGATTCTTATCGGGATAAAGTGGAGAGCAGGGCCAATCCCAACCTATAAAACAAGAATCTGCTTTCCAAATTATCAGGTAAATATTATTCTCCTCGCCGTGGTTCGTGTCTCCACGAACCACGGTATTTTGCCACGGAAGCGCGGAACGCACGAAAAACCCAGTGAATAGATGCACTCGCTATTAAAACATAGCAGCACCAGCCCAATTTAAATAAACCTGATCGAAACGAACACGAGTGCAACGAGTAAAGTGGAGAGCAGGGCCAACCCCAACCTATAAAAACAGGAACCTGCTTTCCAAATTATAAGTTAAATACTATTCTTATTTCGTCCTTAAACAATGTATCGGAAGTCTTAGCGAGACGCTAAGACCAGATAGATCATTTTTTGTAATCAGGCTAAACGTTTCCTTACAGTAAAAATATTTTCAATAGCGTTTAATTCTCGATTTAAAATTACATTTTTGCAAAAATTATTTAAAAGTAAATGCAGAGTTACTCAGAATTTCTCGATCTAAGCGTTGGTTTTCCACAGGAAGGCTTTGATGTTATAGATGATGAGTTATATTTTCAGGATTTAAACCTGATGGAAATGATAGAAACTTACGGTACTCCCCTACGTTTCACGTATTTACCGATGGTAAGTAAGAAGATTCAGCAGGCGAAGATTCTTTTCCAAACCGCTATTTTAAAGAACAATTATCGTGGCGATTACAAATATTGCTACTGTACAAAAAGCTCGCATTTTAAGCATATTGTAGAAGAAGCGTTAAAAAATAACATCCACCTGGAAACTTCTTCGGCTTTTGATATGCCAATGGTTGATGCTTTGGAGAAAAAAGGTGTATTAACGAAAGATACCACCATCATCTGTAATGGTTTTAAAACCTACCAATACAAACAATATATCATTGATATGTTGCATGATGGTTATACCAATATTATCCCTGTTTTAGACAACAAAGAAGAGTTTAATCTTTTTGATGATGAGGTTGATATTGATACCCCTTGTAATTTAGGTATCCGTATTGCCGCTGAAGAGCAGCCCGACTCGCAGTTTTATACTTCGCGTTTAGGGGTGCGTATGGAAGATATTATTGATTTCTATAACAACAAAATCGTCCATAACCCTAATTTCAGGGTTAAGTTGTTACATTTTTTCATTAACTCGGGTATTACCGATTCGCCATATTACTGGAACGAATTAGAGAAATATGTAACGCTTTATTGCAAGTTCAAAAAAATCAATCCTGATTTAGATACGCTGGATATTGGTGGTGGTATGCCATTTAAAGATTCGCTGGTATTCGATTTCGATTACGAATACATGGTAAACGAAATTGTGAAAAGGATTAAAGAAATCTGTGCTATCCACGAGGTAATGGAACCAGATATCATTACCGAATTTGGAAAATATACTGTTGCTGAGGCATCTGGTATCCTTTATAAAGTACTAGGGCGTAAACAACAGAACGACCGTGAGCGTTGGTTGATGTTAGATGGTTCTTTCATCACCAATTTACCTGATGTTTGGGCCTTAAATCAAAAATATATTTTATTGCCGATTAACAATTGGGATGCAGAGTACGAACGGGTTAACTTAGGTGGCATTACCTGTGATGGGCAGGATTATTACAACCAGGAAGCACACATGAACAGTGTATTTATGCCTAAAACGCGTAAGGTGCAGTATTTAGGTTTCTTCCATACGGGTGCTTACCAGGAAGTGTTGAGTGGTTATGGTGGTATTCACCACTGTTTATTGCCTAGTCCGAAACATGTTTTGATCCGCAGAAACCGCGATGAAAGTTTCAATTTTGAGGTTTTTGGAGAAGAACAAAATAGTAAACAGGTGTTGAAGATTCTGGGTTACTAAGTCAGTTTCCAATTGGCAATTTTCAGTTCTCAGTTTTAGGGTATGGAAACTATAAACTTTCCACAATAAGCTAAAGCACAGAACAAGTTTCTTATTTTTACAATATAAAATACCTTAGTTGAATAAGCTAAGGTATTTTTTTGCCTTAAACCTTACACCTAAAACCTAAAAAAATGCAATTCGGTAAAGTAGACGACCCTTCGATTATAGATTATACCCTTCCTGCTGATGCTCCTGAAACAGCAGCAATTTTAGCAGCAAATAAAGCTAAACAATCTTTCCAGGCTTACGTGGGTTGCGCTAAATGGAATAAGGCCGATTTAAAAGGTTTTTATCCAAAAGGGACCAAGGATGAATTAACTTATTATTCTACCCAGTTTAATTCGATTGAATTGAATGCCACTTTTTACGGCATGCCTACCCGCGAGCAGGTAATTACGTGGACACAAAAGACACCTTCAGATTTTAAATTCTTTCCTAAACTAACCAATACCATCAGTCACTTTAAAAGGTTAATCAACGTTAAGGAACCGGTAGAGCAGTATTGTGATGCCATCAGTAATTTCGAAGATAAACTAGGAATGGCTTTTCTCCAATTGCACGATAACTTTAAACCAAAAGATTTTGAAAGGTTAAAAATCGTAATCAACGAATTTCCAAAGATAATTCCATTGGGTGTTGAAGTGAGAAATACGGAATGGTTTACCAATCCCGCCATCGCGAATGAATTTGGAAAACTTTTCGAAGATAATGGTATAAACAATATCATTGTCGACACCTCAGGCAGAAGAGACATGTTACACATGCGTTTAACCACGCCAACTGCTTTTGTACGTTTTGTAGGCGCCAACGATGATGAAATCGATAAAAAACGTTTAGATGACTGGATCGAAAGAATCGTAGTCTGGAAAGAGCAAGGTTTACAAAATCTTTATTTCTTTGTACACCAAAATGTGGAACTTTCGTCTCCTCTATTTTCAGCCTATTTTACCGAGAAACTGAATAAAGCGGTAGGCACTGATTTAAAGATCCCGGTAATGGCGAATCAGGCTTCGCCAAGCTTGTTTTAGTCGATCCAAAACCTCGCAGGTTTTAAAAACCTGCGAGGTTTAAAATAATGTTAGTCGAGATTTGCAATCTCGACTAAATGAACTGTGGATTTTTAATCCACTTTAAAAATTCGAAAGTCGGATTACAAATCCCGACTAACATATTTAATCTCGTTTATAAATCGTCTCCGTAGCTTTTGCTTCTTCCCCTTCTGGCGAAATATTGTAAGCGGTTAATACGATTTCATTTTCGTTAATTATTTCAAGCGTGGTTCGCCAGCCCCAAAGCTGTTCACCATATTCCGGACTGCCGTATTCGCCAAAAACAGAAAAACCGTTTGTTGTAGCCTCACCGCTCGAAAGCATAATCTGCGTGCCCATGTGAAAACTATCAACCCAGCTTGTCGTAAATCTTTGATAGGGAATATCGAAACCGACAATCATTTTACCTTCAAAAGCTTTTCCTTCTAAACTTCCCTGGTAATCAAGAGAAATAAAACGGTTACCCAGAATTGAAGTGATTTTTGCTTCAGCTGGAGATTCATCTGCCAGCACATCCTTTTCGAACCAGGTTTTGGTTATCCCATTCCAGGTACCAATTAAACTTTGAAGCTTTTGGTGAGCACCATCAGCTAAAGATTGCTCAAATTTACTTTTTACCATAATCCAAACTTATAAAATTTAAGTAGCATTGTTAATTGTTTACATAGAAGATTTTGAATTGAAAATTGTAAATTGTTAACTGAAAACTATCGATGTATGCTAAAGGCTTTAGATCTCAATCAGGTAATGGTTATCGATATCGAAACTGTACCTCAATATCCGTCTTTTCAGGATGTACCACCCCACTTCCAGGAACTTTGGGAGCAGAAAACCCACTATCAGAGAAGTGCAGAACAAACTGCTGAAGAATTTTATGAAAAAGCCGGCATCATGGCTGAATTCGGTAAGATTATCTGCATCAGCCTGGGTATTTTTAGTGTACAGGGCAAGTCATCCTCTTTGCGCATCAAATCTATTTTTGGCCATGATGAAAAAGAGATGTTGCACCAGTTTTCTGCTTTGTTGAATAAACAAGCACCCACTTTGATGTTCTGTGCACACAATGGAAAAGAATTTGATTTTCCTTATTTATGCCGACGGTTATTGGTTAACGGCATAGAAATTCCGGTTCAATTACAGCTTTCTGGCAAAAAACCCTGGGAGATTAACCACATCGATACGATGGAACTTTGGAAATTCGGCGATTACAAACATTTTACCTCCTTGAACCTGCTGGCTGCAATTTTAGATATTCCTACACCCAAAGATGATATTAACGGCGCACAGGTAAGGCAGGTTTATTATGAAGAAAAAAATCTTGATAGAATCGTTACCTATTGCCAGAAAGATGTAATTACTACCGCCCAGGTATTGTTAAAATTTAAAGGTATGGATATAATTCCGGCAGAAAACATTACCATTGTAACCTAATGTTAAACGTTGAGCATTTAAATATCGATTTTTATAACCAGGATGAAAAAACCTGGTTTAAGGCTGTAAAACAGATCAGTTTTAATGTAAAAAAAGGAACCGTTTTAGGTATTGTTGGCGAGTCAGGCTCTGGAAAATCAGTTACCTCTTTCTCCATTATGCGCTTGCATGATGAACGTGCGGCAAAAATTACGGGAGAAATAGATTTTGAAGATATTAGTCTGCTCAATCTGAGCTCGAACGAAATTCGCCAGATTAGGGGAAACCAGATCTCGATGATTTTTCAGGAACCCATGACCTCGCTTAACCCCGTTTTTACCTGCGGATACCAGGTGGCAGAAGCCATCATGTTACATCGAAAGGTAGATAAAGCGGAAGCCAGAAAACATACCATTGCATTGTTTAACGAAGTGCAGTTACCCCGGCCAGAAAAAATATTCGATAGTTACCCACATCAAATATCGGGCGGGCAAAAGCAAAGAGTAATGATTGCCATGGCCTTAAGCTGTGATCCAAAATTATTGATTGCTGATGAACCCACTACAGCATTAGATGTAACCGTTCAGAAAACAATTTTACAGCTCCTGTTAAAACTCAAACAGGAACGGAATATGGCGATGATCTTCATTTCGCATGATCTGGGTGTAGTAAACGAAATTGCTGACGAAGTTGCAGTAATGTACAAAGGCGAAATTGTGGAGCAAGGACCAGCAAAATCTATTTTCGAAAATCCACAACATCCATATACCAAAGGTTTGCTTGCCTGTCGCCCCTCACCTGGTCTACAATTAAAAAAACTACCAGTGGTGGCCGATTTCCTTACTGGAAAAATTGATGATGCTTCGGCACATTTACAGGCTTCGAATCAGCTCACAACAGTCGAAATCGCCGCTCGGAGAGAAAAACTTTATGGCCAGAAACCTTTACTTCAGATTAAAGACCTGTGTACCTGGTATCCTATCCACAACGGTCTTTTCAGCAAAACAACCGATTATGTAAAGGCCGTTGACCAGTTGAACTTTGAGGTTTTTCCTGGCGAAACCTTAGGGCTGGTTGGTGAATCGGGTTGTGGTAAAACTACACTGGGCCGCACCATTTTAAGATTAATCCAGCCAACATCCGGCGAAATCATATTTAATGGCGAAGACATTACACACATTTCAAGAAATGAGCTGCGTAAATTAAGGAAAGACATTCAAATCATTTTTCAGGATCCTTATGCTTCATTAAATCCAAAGTTGAGTATCGGTCAATCGATTTTAGAGCCGTTACAAGTGCATAAATTGTATGGTAACGATAACGAGCGTAAGCAAAAAGTATTGGAATTGCTTGATAAAGTTGGCTTAAAAGAAGAACATTTTAACCGATATCCGCATGAATTTAGCGGCGGACAAAGGCAGCGTGTGGTGATTGCCAGGGCTTTGGCTTTGCAACCTAAATTTATCATTTGCGATGAATCGGTGTCTGCTTTAGATGTTTCCGTTCAGGCGCAGGTTTTAAACCTGATCAAAGATTTACAACACGAATTCGGACTCACCTATATCTTCATTTCTCACGACCTGGCTGTTGTAAAACATATTTCAGACCGTATTTTAGTGATGAATAAAGGAAAAATTGAAGAAGAAGGTGTTCCAGAGCAGATATTTTATGCGCCAAAAGCAGCTTATACCCAAAAACTGATCGAGGCTATACCAGGACATCAATAATAGAAAATGTTTAAATCTCTTTCAATTGTTTTTATACTGATTTTTCTTTCTTTAAACGTTTCTGCGCAAAAAGTGGAAATTATTCAGTCGACTACTATTTTTGAAAAGGCTCCATTCGAGGCTTGTCACGCCTCTACCCTGGTTGATTTAGGCAAAGGAAAAATAATGGCAGCCTGGTTTGGCGGTAAACATGAAGGCAGTAAAGACGTTGCAATCTGGTCGTCAATAAAAACCGGAACACAATGGAGTCAACCAATCGAAATCGCAAATGGGATAATAAACGATACGAGCCGCTTTGCCTGCTGGAATCCTGTTCTTTTTAAAACAAAAAATGGCATCTTATTTTTACATTATAAGGTCGGTGCAAATCCAAGAACCTGGTGGGCAGAATATAAAACATCTGTTAACAACGGAAAAACCTGGTCTAAAGCACATAAATTGCCTAAAGGTTTTCTAGGGCCAATCAAAAACAAACCTATCCAATTACCAAATGGAACAATTCTTTATCCCTCAAGTACGGAAAGTTTAGATGAAAAAACATGGGCCATCCATATTGAAAAATCAGATGCTAACGGTAAAAACTGGAAAAAGATTAATATTAACTGTGATACTTTTGGTGTAATACAGCCTTCTCTTCTCACCTATCCTAATGGGAGACTCCAGTTATTATGCAGAAGCAGGCAGAATGTGATTGTAGAAAGCTGGTCGGATGATAATGGTGAAACCTGGTCAAAACTTAAGGCTACTCAATTGCCTAATCCAAATTCGGGTAGCGATGCCGTAACGCTAAAAGATGACCGGAAATTACTGATTTACAATCCATTAACAGCAGGCAAAAACTGGTGGGAAGGCAGATCGGTATTAAAACTGGCCCTATCAACCGATGGTGAAAACTGGCAAGACATTTATACCTTAGAAAACCACGATAAAGGTGAGTATAGTTACCCGGCCATTATTCAGGATAAAAAAGGGAACATCCATTTAACCTATACTGCCGAAAGAAAGAAAATTACTTATGCGGAGATCAGGTTAGTCCGTAGTCCGTAGTCCGTAGTCCGTAGTCCGTAGTCCGTAGTCCGTAGATTGGAAAGGGATCCTGAAAGAAGGTTTAAACTACAAAATATTATTTATTTGGTCTATGGCTCATAGTCTATAGTTAAATAGCTATTCCCCCTAACCTACCCAGCCCCTTAAGCATTACTATGAACCATAAGCTAGTTGACAATTTGCTTTACTAATGGACAAATGGCCGATGAGCCAATGAACTAAAAACATCATCCATATTACATTTTACCTCTTCCTTTAGTCATTCATCTTACATAATCTGCCTTACATTTTCCATCCTGAGCATCTTTTCTGTATCTTCGGTAAATTCAGTTTAGCGTATGGCAAAGAAAAAATCGGCAAGTATAAAATTAGTTCTGAATCAATTGGTTAGTGATGTTTTTGAAAAAAACAATAATCAGCTGCTTAATTACAAGCAGGTTTCGGCCAAATTAAATTTGAACGATCAGGAATCAAGAGAAACCATTCTCGAGATCTTAAAAGAAGGGAAAAGTGCAGGAATTTTCTTAGAACCAGAAAAAGGTAAATTTAAACTTAAAGAACTGCAGAACTTTATTATCGGTACGGTTGATATGACTGCCGATGGATCAGCATATATCATTCCGGAAGATGAATTTGAGAAAGATGTTTTTGTAGCTCCACGAAAACTCAAAAATGCATTGCATGGTGATACCGTTAAGGCTTATGTTTTTGCAAAGAAAAGCGGTCGTAAAAACGATGGTGAAGTTGTCGAAATCCTTAAAAGAGCAAAATCAGATTTTACAGGTGTTATCAAGATATCAGATCGTTTTGCATTTGTAATTGCGGACGATAAAAAAATGATGCACGATATTTTCGTGCCTCTGGCCGATACCCACGAAGCCAAAAACGGTCAGCGTGTATTGGTAACCTTATCAGATTGGCCTGAAAGTGCAAAAAATCCAATCGGGATTGTTAAACATGTACTGGGTAACCAGGGCGAGAACAATACCGAAATGAATGCTATTTTAGCACAGTATGGTTTTCCATTAGAATTTCCACCACAGGTAGAGCGCGAAGCCAATGCCATTCCTGAAGAAATTCCTGTAGCAGAAATTGCCAAAAGAAAAGATTTTAGAAACGTATTAACTTTTACCATAGATCCGGCAGATGCGAAAGATTTCGATGATGCCATCTCTTATCAAAAACTTCCTAACGGAAATCATGAAATTGGAGTACATATTGCTGATGTTTCACATTATGTAATCCAGGGAACTGATTTAGATAAAGAAGCCTATAGTCGCGCTACTTCCGTTTATTTGGTAGATCGCGTAATCCCCATGCTACCTGAGCGCTTAAGCAACGGCGTATGTTCACTTCGCCCCCATGAAGATAAATTGTGTTTTGCTGCCGTTTTCGAACTCGATGAGCAAGCGAACATCCAGTCTGAATGGTATGGCAGAACAGTAATCCACTCAGACAGAAGATTTAGCTACGAAGAGGCCCAGGAAGTAATTGAGAATAAAGAAGGCGATTACGCTCAGGAAATATTAAAACTTAACGAATTAGCCTATATTCTTCGCGACCGTAAATTCAAAAACGGCGCCATCAGTTTCGAAAGTACCGAAGTTAAATTCAAACTGGATGAAGCCGGCAAACCAATTGGTGTTTACGTAAAAGAACGTAAAGATGCCCACAAACTGATTGAAGATTACATGCTTTTGGCTAACCGTAAAGTTGCCGAGTTCGTAGCCAAGAAAACTAAAGGAAAAGACAAACTGACCTTTGTTTATCGTGTGCACGATTCGCCAAACATGGAAACTTTAAATACTTTTGCAACTTTTGCTTCGCGCTTCGGTTACAAAATCAACACCAAATCGGATAAAGAGATTGCCAAATCGCTGAACAATTTAATGGCCGATGTTGAGGGCAAAAAAGAACAGAACATTTTAACTTCGCTGGCCATTCGGTCAATGGCAAAAGCAATTTATTCAACTAAAAAAACCAGTCATTATGGTTTGGCTTTCGAATATTATACCCACTTTACTTCCCCTATTCGTCGCTATCCCGATGTAATGGCACACAGGCTTTTACAAACTTATTTAGACGGTGGTAAATCGGCAGACATGGAGTTTTACGAAGTCGCCTGCGTACATTCTTCTGCTATGGAGAAGAGGGCCGCAGATGCCGAACGAGCCTCTATTAAATACAAACAAGCCGAATACTTAGAAAATAATATCGGTACGGAGTACAAAGGGATTATTTCCGGCGTTACCGAATGGGGAATGTATGTAGAAATTGAAGAAAATAAATGTGAAGGTATGATTCGTTTAAGAGACATATCAGATGATTTTTACGTACTTGATGAAAAAAACTACTGTATTGTAGGCCAACGCAAAAAGAAAAAATACCAGCTTGGAGATGAAGTGATGATCCGTGTAAAAAAAGTCGACCTTTCTAAACGCCAGATTGATTTCACTCTTATTCCTGATTAAAAAATTAAGACATTTGTGCGCGAAACATAGTGTTTAAAAAAAACAATGCATACTACAGAACAATTACAGCAGATTTTAGATAACGCAATACAAAATTTAAAGCTTCCGGATCACCCTAAGCAGCTTTACGATCCGATTACTTATATCATTAATCTTGGAGGAAAACGGATAAGACCATTGTTGGTTTTAATGGCGACAGAGTTGTTTGGTGAAGATGCTCACGAATCAGTTCACGCAGCGATGGCCATCGAGATTTTTCACAATTTTACGCTTGTTCATGACGACATTATGGATAATGCGCCATTGCGCAGAGGCCAGGCTACCGTACACGAAAAATGGAGCGCTAATGTGGCTATTTTAAGTGGCGATGTAATGATGGTAGAGGCCAATAAAAATCTGGCTAAAGTAAATCCGATCTTTCTTAAAGATGTGTTGGATGCTTTTAATGCGACTGCTCAGGGAGTTTGCGAGGGCCAGCAGTTGGATATGGAATTTGAAAGCCGTGATGATGTGAGTATTGAAGAATATATCAATATGATCAGGTTAAAAACTGCGGTGCTTTTGGGCGGTGCGCTAAAGCTTGGAGCAATTATCGCTGGTGCTTCAGAAAAAGATGCAGACTTAATTTATCAGTTTGGCGAAAATATCGGCATTGCCTTTCAGCTGCAGGATGATATTTTAGACGTTTATGCTGATCCGGAAAAATTCGGAAAACAGGTTGGTGGGGATATTATAGCCAATAAAAAAACATTTCTGCTGTTAAAGGCACTATCGAAAACCGATTCTTTAGCGCTTCAAGGTTGGATTGACAATAAAAATCCCGATATTCAGGAAAAGGTTCAAGCGGTTACCGAAATATATAACGAGCTGCAGATCCGTGAAGAAGCTGAAAAAGAAATGGCGAAATATGCAGCGCTCGCTTTTCAAAACCTGAATGATATTGATATTCCAGAAGCCAACAAATACGATTTACGCCAACTTGCTGAACAGCTATTGAAACGAAATAACTAAAGTACACCCATAAACTAACCTCTCATGCACACCCTATTACAAAATTCCAAAAAGTCTTTTTTACTCAAGTTCAAATCAAAGTTATTTACGCTTTCTGCCATATTCTTTATAATTTTATTTGCGCCCGGATGTAGTGATTCGAGAGACGATATGGCCGATTTTATTAAAGGCTACAATGAACAGTCAAGTTTTAACCGGAGTCCGGCAGTAGTAAGCACCTCAGCAGAAGCAGATTATAAAGATAAAATAATTAAAATAAAAGTCGTAACCACCTACGCTTTAGACGATCCGGAAATTAATTTTATCAGGCAGGCTATGCCCAATGCAATGATGGAATTATTAAGCCAACAGTCAATATCCAGCAAGCTGATCAATGCCGGTGTTAAATTTGAAATTACTTATTTCACGAACGGATTATCTGAAATTGCTACCGCAACATTGGATAAGAAGAAAATGGAAGCCTTGAGTAAGGCTACTCCTGATCTACTCAAAAACAATACTGGTTTAGAAAATCAAAAAGCCAAAGATCCATCTGATCAAATATTTGCAACATTGAATAAAAGTTTGCCCTACACAGATCCTTCAACGGGGTCAACAATTTTCAAAATCGACAAAAATAGCACTGGAGATATCGTTTATCACGTTCGTGTTACAAGAGACCTTGCGGCCCCATTAAAAACACAAACAGGTGTAGAACTGATGAAAGAAGAAATATTGAGAAGTGGAAAACTGAAAAAAATGCTAGCTGTATTTAGAGAGTTGAAGATCACTGCCGTAAAATATGCATATTATGATCAGAAAGGCAATAAAATTAATGAATTTCGCTTAACCACCGCCGATTTAAATTAATTACGATGAACGAAGACGAAGAATACAGAGAAAGGCCTGTTTGGAGAACGGTGCTCAGCATAGTTATCGCTATTTTTGCAGTAATACGTCTTTTTGCAACTTGCAATAAAATGGATTCGAGACAAGCTAAGGCTACAGAACCTATTGAGTTTAGCATGCCACAGCAGCAGTTTTCGGATCAGCTGCCATTGCCTCCTGCGCACGCCCCCAAAGCTTGGAACAGCTTGCTTTATAAAAGATACAAATACCTCGACTCACTGGACCAAACTCGTTTAAGGGATTTTTATATTGTTAAAGTGACAAAAGACTCACTTGTTGCGCTGGATATAAAAAGCCAGCTTAAAATAGAAAAAGGATGTTTTTTTCAGAACACACATGATGACTCTTTAAAATTCGCCTTTAAAACTAAAAAGAATTTAAATGTATTTGTGCATGATTTTGAAAGCAGCACAGCTGTCGATAAATCTTTTAAAAAGTTAAAGGCAGGAAGCGGAATTAAAAATTTCAAAGAATTTATAAAGCTAAGTTCAACAACTAAGCTGGTTACTTATAACATTGCAAAAGAAGGTATTAAGTTTAATGGCATTGCATATGTTTATGAACAAAACAACTATCAGATGTTTGTTGAATTTGAGAGCAGTATATTACCGCAAATGAAGTTAAACCGTGAGGCATTAACCTATATTGCTGCTCACATTAAAACAAGTAGGTAAAGTTATTCTAGCAAATTTATAGTCAAACGGCTCGAAAGTTAATAACTCTATATTTCTTCGTAATGTCAGTCTGAGCGCTCGGTTTTTATAAGAATTCAACAAAACAGAAATTCTAAACTGGTCATTATTCCCCCATAGACGAAAATCTTTAAGCCTATTGCATTACTATTCCCAATTAAGTTTGGAATAGACAAGCCTAGAAATCTTATTTACAGATTTCTAGGCTTCGTTGCACTTCGCTCGAAATGACGTAATCTGTTGAACTTAAGTTTAAGCTTTCACCAATTTATATTTAATCCAAAAATCAGCAGACTTAGCAGCTAATTCTCCACCCTGCATTGGTCTCTGACCACCACCCATTTTTCCTCCGCCTCCCATACCGCCACGGCCACTTCTGCCCATGCCGCCGCCGCCCATTCCGCCTCTGCCTCCAGATCTTCCGCCACTTCTGTTTCCTCCATCAGGAGCACTTTCTCTTTTGAAACTGGATTTACCCGGTTCATTTATTTTAATATTATAAACAAGCGGTTTTTTAAGATCCAGGCCAACCTGTAGTTGCGCCAATGGAATGCTCAGTTCGTAAATCAGATCTCTATTTGGGTGAATGCTCATACCCGTTTCAATGCCATCTTGATTTATTGCTGGCAACTCACTATCAGGAATATTTTTAAATCCTGCAACCCTAATACTTTTATTCATCGTCGCCTGATCATGAATTTCTTTATCAGGGTATAAAGCAGTATGCTCATGATGCTCTTCCCCCTCTTTCGGCATTGGTGGTCTTTCCATTAGTGGAAAAGTTAATTTCATCCCATCCTTCTTTTTCCCTGCGGTATTAATATTTAAAGTAATGCCACCTCTTAGCACACTAAAAGTAGTCTGAGGATCTAATGATTCTATAATAATATATAAATTTTTGTCATCATTGGCCAAAGCGAAAGCTAGTTTGGTAGCATCGTTGTATTCATTTAGCGGTTCATTCCATTCATTCGACACACCATCAGCCTTAAATGGTTTTACCATGCGGATATTTTCTTCTACCTCCTGTGCATACAATAACCGGCCAGAAATAAGCGATAGAATTAATAAGAATATTTTCTTCAGATTCATTTGGATTAATTTTTAAATCAATGCCCAAATGTAATCGTCGCAAATGTTAATTTTTGTTATTTAACAGGGTTTAACACATTAGTCCGGAGGCGACAGTCTGGAGGCAGATGTCTATTAATTGATTTTCTTAGATGTGTTATCCTGAAGCGGAAATTATTATATAAAATTAACATCAATGACAGTAGAATTTGATGGAAATAAATCTCCCGAGGGATCGTCATTGCAATGACGACCTTTTTTGAGTCTGTCAACGGTAGTGTAGTCGAAGGGCTGGTAATAGTTTGGCGTCAGAATCAATTACCACTTAGATAATTAAGCAATTTTCATATTCTGACCATTAAGAAGTTAAGAAAAATTAAGATTTAAGCGATCGCTGTAATCATTATGGCTATCAACCACGAACTAATGAACTCTACCAATAAAAAAAGTCCCGATTTGCATCGGGACTTTTCATTATAAGTGCGTTACTAATTATTCTGCAGGTGCAGCTTCTTCAGTAGTTTCGTCTTTTTTAGCAGCTTTTTTAGCTGGTGCTTTTTTAACTGGAGCAGCTTCTTCAGCTACAACTTCTTTCTCTGCAACCGCTTTTTTAGCAACTGGTGCTTTCGCTATTGCTGCTTCGATTTCAGCTTCAGTGATAGGAAGAATAGAAACATAAGATTTGTTATCTTGTTTCTTTCTGAAAATTACAGTACCATCAACTAAAGCAAATAAAGTGTGGTCTCTACCAATACCAACACCTTTATCAGGGTGGTGTTTTGTTCCACGTTGACGTACTAAAATGTTTCCAGCGATAGCTAATTGCCCACCGAAAATTTTAATACCTAAACGCTTACTATGCGATTCACGTCCGTTTTTCGAACTACCGGCTCCTTTTTTGTGTGCCATGATTTTATATTTTGTAACTCGCTAAAAAGCGAATTATT
>Ga0308165_1001356_pt1 | contig 34558 bp, 31 predicted proteins | sample PhyWR2_FD_201032 | JGI IMG/M metagenome (GOLD analysis project Ga0308165, IMG submission 201032) | Phyllosphere microbial communities from UC Gill Tract Community Farm, Albany, California, United States - DLSLW.R2 | ecosystem: Host-associated > Plants > Phyllosphere > Unclassified | place: USA...
CAAAGACCAGCTGCAAAAGAAAACGAACGACCGTATTTATTGGGATAACAAAGCTTCGTTTCAATTATCTAAAAGCTGGTTCTTTTTTGGCTCTTTAAACTTCGAGTCGCAGTTTGATAATGGTTACTCATACAGCAGAAACGGCGAAGGCAAAGAAACAGCAACTTTAATTTCGAAATTTATGGGACCGGGTTATATTACAGAATCTATCGGTTTTGAATATAAGCCAGTAAACTATTTTTCTACCCGAATTGGTACCGGTACTGCTCGCCAAACGTTGGTACTTGATACCACTTTGTATCGTACCAACAGTAAAAATTTCGGGGTTGAGCCCGGAAAAAGATTTAGAAATGAACTGGCCTTTCAAATTGTAAGCTCTTTTGACAAGGATATTTTTAAGAATACCAATTTAAAGGCACGATACAACATGTTTATTCCATACGAAGACATTTCGGGTTCGCGAATTGATCACAGGTTGGATATTGCGCTTACGGCGAAGATTAACAGGTACATGAATACCAGTATTACAGGTGTTATTTTGTACGATAAAGATACTGATGCCAAGGTACAGGCGAGCCAGGCCCTGTCGTTGGGTTTTGCTTTTACGTTTCCGAGATAGTTTTCGCTGTAGTAATTGGGTGAATTCATCGCGAGGCACGAACGATCTCTTTTCGTAAATTAGATTGCTTCGGCTCACACAAGCCGGCCTCGCAATGACGACCGATTTAAAAGCGGCGTCATCCAAAAGCTATCGGATTCGAGCATTAATCCCGTACGTACGGAATCACCTGCCCGTCCGTTCAGGCGGGAATGACGAACGGGCGAAAGGAGATGTGATAACCATCGGACGACTTTTTGCTATTCATCCGATAACTCCAAATACTATATTTTCTTCCGCTTCTTTTTCAAATCGAGATAATCTACATAATACAGCACCTTTACTGATAGACTATTATTCTGCGGTGCTGACAAAATCCCATTCAGGTTCTTATTATAGCGCTCGGTGTAAAAAGTGTCGTACGTTTCTGCAGCATCTTTGTACGAGACAGAGAGCGTGCTGCCGGGTGCAAATTGCCACGTATAAATCAAATCGATATTAAAAACGTTATAGTTTCTATCAGTTCCTGTTAAGGCCGGCCCCTGATAAGCTGTCAAGTTCCCATCAGGTTTCAGTAAATAAAACTCCTTGTTTCTCCGGTCGCTCCAGTAATGCCTCAATACAACGGTAATGCCCATCAGGTTGGTAAAAGTATATTTGGCATCGAAAGAGTTTTCGACGGTACGCCGATCGTACTTCGAAAAAATAGATTGTTCGTCCTGGCCGGCAACCCAATTTACATAATTGAAATTCGGGTTATAATCCAAATCTAAACCAAAAGCAAGCTTATCGGTCACTCTCAGGTTTTGGAACAAATAAAAATTATAGTCTTCGCCGCCCATAATTGCCTGTTTAAAATAACGGATGTTACCGCCAAAGTTGTAAGGCTTGGCCCTGTTTGGGTTTATATATAAAGCAGCACCGAAAACAGCGGGCGCATGGTAAACCTGTCCGTTCCGGGCCTCGTAAAAATCGTTCCCCTTTCTATCCAGGCTCAAATCGAACTCGGCCGACCACAAGTTTTTAAATTGCACCCAATAGCCCGAGTTAAAACCAACCTTTTGGTAAGCACTCGGAATTGCCCTGCGTGAATAGTTGAGGTTTAGCCAGCTTTCGAACTGGTTATACCATTTGCCTGGCTTATACACATTGTACCCTAAGCCAATGCGTTGATCTAAAAAGTTGTTGTTGGTAAAAAAGCCCATATCTGAGGGGTCAAATTTATCATCAGCGTAAACATGGTTGTAACTCCATGTAAAGTTTCCGCTCTGTTTTCCCAACCTCAATGTGTAACTGTAGCCTGTACTGCTTTCGGCTCCACGCAGATAACTCATTTTACCGCCGCCATTTATAAAATACTTGTTATTCTTGTTATTCAGGGTAAAAAGCAGGGCACTTACATTGGCATCGTACGCACTTCCCTGACGCAACACATTGGTATTGATAAATGTGGCCGAGCTGTTGTTCTTTAAAGATTGATCGAAGACCAGGATATTATAATTGGTAAGCGGTTGAGTCTCCACCTCACGGGTGTTTCCGTTAGCGTCTTCCACCTCGGTTTGCATACTGTTGGTTATTGCATTAAAAATTCCTATACCTAAACCCTTGGCCGTTCTTCCCGAAATTTTAGTGGCGTTTAACACTTTTGCTTCCGTTTGGTCTTTGATAATCTTATCGCCCCCGTTTACGCCCGAATAATTATAATAGGCGGGTATAGACCCTATACGCTTTGAGTAAAACAAATCGCCTTTGTTAAAGAGCTCGGTACCTTCTGTAAAAAACTGGCGATTCTCATTAAATTTTACCTCAAAAGGAGTGAGGTTTAAGATGCGGTTATCGGATTGCACCTGACCAAAATCGGGCACCAATGTCATATCTAACGTAAAACTGTTGTTGATGCCGTATTTCACATCCATTCCCCCGTTAAAGCGAGCAGTAGTGTTTTTTACGCCGGCCAAATTAAGCGGATAATGATTGATGTAGCCTGAAACATAGGGCGAAAACGAAAGCCTTAGCGGAGGCTTAATATTTGTTACACCAGTCCACAAGCCTTCTTGATTTATAAAGCCGTTAACTTTTGGATCAACAAAGTTCCAAAACGTTTGCACGTTCGTACGTTGAATGCGCCTGCTGAAGTTTAATCCCCAGTTTTGTACGTCCTTGCCCGAAAAGCGCAATGCCGAATACGGAATTTTCATCTCACACGTCCAGCCCTTGTCATCGAGCTTAACTGAACTTTCCCAAACAGCATTCCAGTTGGGATCTTCATCGCCCACTTGCGAGTATTTAGCATCGAACTGAACGCCGGCAGCAGTAACAAAAAAACCGTTTCCATTCATTTTATCGTAAAAAGGATCGACAATAATGGATATAAAATCGGCATTTCCGATGTTGTCTCGGGAAACCAGTTCGTGCGAAACGCTATCAGGCGCATCATACATTCTGGCGTAAACATAAATGGCTACGTCATCGTACAAAATCTTCATTTCGGTTCTGCGATCTTGCTTTTCTACCCGGCCCGGCACTGGCCTGATCTCGAAAAAATCTGTGGCAATTGGAACGTTTATCCAGCAAGCATCATCTAAAATACCATCTATTTTTGGGGTTTCTACAGTACGCGTGGCAACGAGCTTCTTTTGCATGGCCGGATCTTGTGCATAAACAAGATTTGCAATAAATGCCAGCAAAAGGAACGGTAAAATTCTCATGTGTTTGTTTTAGTAACCATAAGACCATGAATCCTATTGATTGTTGCATCAAATGGAAGATTATTAGGATTTATTGGCGTAAGAAAAAGATTTTTGGCTTTGAGTTGCAAAGATTTACAAGCAAAATTTGATACATTTGCCTTTTATTAAAAACAAGTAGCTTTTGCTTTTATAGCAACAAGCTTTCAGCTTATATAACGATGTTTGATAATTTACAGGACAAGCTAGACAGAGCATTTAAGGTACTAAAGGGGCAAGGCAGCATTACGGAAATCAACGTTGCAGAAACGATGAAAGAGATTCGTAAAGCGTTGCTGGATGCCGACGTGAACTATAAAACGGCCAAGTCGTTTACAGACGAAGTGAGGCAAAAGGCTTTGGGGCAGAATGTGTTAACGGCAGTTTCGCCGGGCCAATTGCTTACCAAAATCATGAACGACGAGCTTGCTGCCCTAATGGGTGGCGAAGTTACCGAGCTTGAAACAAAGGCAAACCCAACCATAATTTTAATTGCCGGTTTAAATGGTGCGGGTAAAACTACTTTTGCTGGTAAATTGGCTTTACATTTAAAGGGTAAGGGCAAAAAGCCACTATTAGTTGCCGGCGATATGTATCGCCCTGCGGCGGTAGACCAACTAGAGGTTTTAGGTACTTCGGTTGGCGTTTCGGTTTATGCGAATCGTCAGTCTAACGACCCTGTCGGTATTGCGCAAGAAGGTATTGAGCATGGTAAGCAAAATGGAAACAACGTAATCATTATCGATACCGCTGGTCGTTTGGCCATCGATGAATCGTTGATGAACGAGATATCGGAAGTTAAGGCCAAAACACAACCGCACGAGATTTTATTCGTTGTGGATTCGATGACTGGACAAGATGCTGTAAATACCGCCAAGGTGTTTAACGATCGTCTTGATTTTACCGGTGTGGTTTTGACTAAATTAGATGGTGATACCCGTGGTGGTGCTGCCCTGTCGATTAAATCGGTAGTAAACAAACCGATTAAATTTATTGGTACGGGCGAGAAAATGGAAGCACTTGATGTTTTCTATCCTGACCGTATGGCTTCGCGTATTTTGGGAATGGGCGATGTGGTTTCGTTGGTTGAACGTGCGCAAATGCAGTTCGACGAGAAAGAGGCGGCCGAGCTGCAGAAAAAAATCCGCAAGAATAAATTCGATTTCAACGACTTTTATAACCAGATTCAGCAGATCAAGAAAATGGGTAACATGAAAGATCTGATGGGAATGATCCCTGGTGTGGGCAAGATGATGAAAAATGTTGATATCCAGGATGATGCCTTTAAATCAATCGAGGCAATAATTAATTCGATGACACCATTTGAGAAAGAAAACCCTGACGCGATTCAACAAAGTCGTCGCTCACGAATTGCAAAGGGTTCGGGCAGTAAAGTGGAGGAAGTAACCAAGTTGATTAAGCAGTTTGAAGATATGCGCAAAATGATGAAGCAGTTCTCGAACCCGGCAGCCGCAGCAGCAATGATGAAAGGAATGCCTAAAATGCCGTTCGGTAAAAGATAGAAGCTGAAAGGCTAAAGCTTAAAGAATAAAGCGAAACAAACAAAGCCACTAAGTGAACCGAGGAGTCCTAGTTGGTTGAGGTAAAAGGTAAAAGCTGAAAGACTAAAGCTTAAAGAACAAAGCGAAATAAGCCCTAAAGTTCTGCGTACTAGCTGCTTAAGGTGAGCGAAAAGAAGAGTTGTAAACATTTAAATCCTGATCAGAAACGGTCGGGATTTTGTATTTCCGGGCTTATCCATTCTATAATACCTTAATTTTTCGGGCTCTTTAAGACGTTTAAAGATGCAATCCATCTTGATAAGTTACTTTAAAACCAACGGCAAACAACTCGATAATTCTTGCTATCTTACGGAAGGTAAATCACCAATCATCCCCGAATAATCTATCATCCCATTTCTTATAATAAAAAGGAATGCTTGTAAAAACATACGGGAGTGCCGTTTATGGCGTAAATGCGCTAACTATTACTATCGAGGTAAGTATCAGCAAAGGCAATAAATATTACATGGTTGGCCTGCCTGATAACGCAGTTAAAGAAAGTTTGCAACGGGTCGAAAGTGCGATCCACGTTGCTGGGTTTCGGATGCCGCGACAAAAAATAGTGGTCAACCTGGCCCCGGCCGACATTCGAAAAGAGGGGTCGGCTTACGATTTGCCAATCGCCATCGGAATCTTAGCTGCCTCGGGGCAAATTCCTGATGATGAACTGGCAGATTATTTCATTATGGGCGAACTCTCGCTCGATGGTGCAATTCAACCGATCAAGGGCGCACTGCCGATTGCAATACAAGCCCAACAAGATGGATTTACAGGTTTTATACTGCCGAAACAAAATGTTCGCGAGGCCGCCATTGTTGACGGCTTAATTGCCTATGGTGTAGAAACGCTGGCGCAGGTAATTGCTTTCTTCAATAAGAAAGAACCACTGGAGCAGATTAAAATCAACACTAAAGAGGAGTTTTTAAAGAACATTGGTAATTACGAGCACGATTTTGCTGATGTTAAAGGACAGGAGAATATTAAACGTGCTTTAGAAATTGCTGCCGCCGGCGGTCATAATGTAATTTTGATTGGCCCGCCCGGTGCCGGAAAAACCATGTTGGCGAAACGCCTGCCCACCATTTTGCCTCCTTTAAATTTATTCGAAGCCTTAGAAACCACTAAAATACATTCGGTTGCAGGAAAGCTTTCTGCGGCAGATGCCTTAATGACTGTACGCCCATACAGGTCGCCTCACCATACCATTTCTGATGTTGCGTTGGTTGGCGGTGGAGTGAATCCACAACCCGGAGAGATATCGTTGGCGCACAATGGCGTGCTCTTTTTAGATGAATTGCCCGAATTTAAGCGAACGGTTTTAGAGGTAATGCGTCAACCTTTGGAAGACAGGAAGGTAGCAATCGCTCGGGCAAGGTTCTCTGTTGAATATCCTGCAAGCTTTATGTTGGTTGCTTCAATGAACCCCTGTCCTTGCGGCTTTTACAACCACCCCGAAAAGGAATGCGTTTGTGCCCCCGGTGTGGTTCAAAAATATTTGAGCAAGATCTCGGGGCCGCTTTTAGATCGAATAGATTTACACGTAGAGGTAACGCCTGTCGACTTTTCCGAGCTCGCCTCCTCCCGCGAAACAGAAAAAAGTGAAATGATCAGAGCCCGGGTAATCAAAGCGCGGGAAATTCAGGATAGTAGATTCGAAGATAAAGAAGATCTGCATTATAATGCGCAGATGAGTCCAAAAATGGTGCGCAAAGTTTGCCAGATCAGCGAAGCGGGGACACATCTCCTGAAAACCGCTATGGAACGACTGGGCTTGTCGGCACGGGCTTACGATAGGATTTTGAAAGTTGCACGCACCATCGCCGATTTAGATGGAAGCGAAAACGTAGAGTTAGAGCACTTGGCCGAGTCTATTAACTATAGAAGCCTGGATAGGGATGGTTGGGCAGGGTAGAATTTAGGTATATAGAAATTATAGACCGCGCTTGGCTCATAAAAACTAATATGACCTATATGCCTATATGGTCCATAATTGAGGCAAACCTTTTATAAGCGTACACCCAAGACAAATAAATTTGAACCATATAGCCATAGAGAAAATATAGACCTGGGTTGGCTCGTAAAAACTATATGACCTATATGCCCATATGGTCGATAATTGAGACAAAACCTTTATAAGCGTACACCCAGGACAAATAAATTTGAACCATATAGCCGTAGAGAAAATATAGACCTGGGTTGGCTCGTAAAAACTATATAATCTATATGTCTATATGGTCGATAATTGAGACAAAACCTTTATAAGCGTACACCCAAGACAAATAAATTTGAACCATATAGCCGTAGAGAAAATATAGACCTGGGTTGGCTCGTGAAAACTATATGACCTACAACCAAAGAAGAAAAACAAACTTAAATATATGATAACCAAAACTTACCTTAAAGAACTCACCTACGAAGTGGTCGGTTCAGCTATCGAAATACATAAATCACTTGGCCCAGGGCTGTTAGAGAGCGTCTATCATGAGTGCATGAAACACGAGCTGTCACTCCGCGGCATCGACTTTGTGAGTGAAATATCAATGCCTGTAACCTACAAAGATATTGTTGTTGCAACAACATTGCGCTGCGACCTGCTTGTAGAAAATTGCCTTGCTGTTGAAATAAAATCGGCAAAAATGATAGAACCAATCTATGAGGCGCAGCTGCTTACCTACATGAAATTGTTGGAAGCTCCTCAAGGCTTATTAATTAATTTCAATTGTATAAACATTTTTCGAGACGGTCAAAAAACTTTTGTCAACGAGTTCTATCGTTATTTGCACGATTAAGTCTAACTGAGATTCCAAAAAACCAAACAGTTTTGTGGTTGAATGGTCAGCTGGGCAAATTCTTTTGTTAAACCAATCAAGATTCGAAAAACTCAATTAAAAACCATTGTTTTTCAGTCAATTAAGCTTTGAAATATCAGCAAATTACTTTTAAAATTCATGTTTTCGGCTCAAAAACCGTTGCCATTGGCATAGTGATTGTAATCAAGCTATCACATTTATTAACCGAATCTGCTTTCTACCGAAGCGGGTTCTTAATTGAAAAACAAAACATGAAAAAGACAGTTCAAATTTTCAGCATGCTTTTAATAGCATTAACAGTAATGGTATCATGTAAAAAAGATACCGATCCGGCCGATAGAGATTTCTTTGTGGGCACTTATAAAGGAACCGTTTCTTACCGCAATGGACAAACTACTATTAACAGCTCCGACGGTAAGGTAACCGTAAGTAAAGTAGGCGAAACCTACAATTTTTACTTCGGAAACAATATTCCCGATATTACAGGCGTAAAATTCGAGAAATCGGGAGATAACACCTATGTGAGTGTAGGTTCGGGCCTAACCGGAATTACCATCGATGAAGACGATCTGAACATGTTGGTAACCAAAGATGGCCAAACATGGACGGCCGATTGCGACCGATAGTTGAAAAGCCAATGACTTAATGAGAAAGCCCCTGCTTAAAGGTTGGGGCTTTCTTATTATAATTCTTCGTCTTCCTCATCTTCTTCCTCAGGCTCATAATTTTCAATTGCCTTTCCAATTGCATTCACTTCCTCATCCTCCTCAAAAATCGGCAACTCCGTTTTATAGTCCATTTTTAACCAAATGGCCGATGTGTCTTTCTGGATTTGGATGTACTCTTTTCCGTCTTTAAAAATGGTGTATGAATCGTTTCCCTCGGGGAAGACCGAATAATTTATCGTGCCGATTTCTATATCAAATGGTTCTTGCATGGCAAAAGTTTTTGTACAAAGATAAGGCATTGAAACGAATGGTTAAGGTTTAATAGTAGGTTTGCTTTTAAAATTTTATACCTTTAAATATGGACTTCACTAAATCGGAAAACAAAATATGCAGGGCTATTTTTGAAGTGGCCTTGCAACGCGAATTTGCCAGAGGCATGAGCGATTTTGCAGCAATTTTAAGCAAATGGCAAGCAGAAAAACCTATTGATAACAGAGAAAGTTATTATTCGATATTTACGGCAGTAAAAGATTTCGACAAGCACATTGCACGACGTTATGACGGCATGAGAAATTCAGACTTCTATTTTATTCTTATCGGGATGTTGGTTGATAAGGTAATTACCGAAGATGACTTAAATGGTTTTTCTGACGAGCGTAAAGCTACATTACTTACTGTAGCAAAACGGAGAGTGGAAGACAATTAATCAAAAAAATACACTGTAATTATTAAAAATCGCATCAATTATATTACTTTACGTCCAAACAAATTATCCTACAATAAATAAAAATGAAGTTAACGTTTTGGGGCGCTGCGCAGCAGGTAACAGGAAGTATGCACCTGCTCGAAGTTGGACATTACAAAATATTGATAGATTGCGGTTTAGATTACGAAAAGGAAACCTATCAGGAAGAAAATCAGCAATTCCCTTTCGATCCGGCCAGCATTAACTTGGTTATCTTAACCCATGCACATATCGATCATTCGGGAAATTTACCTACACTGGTGCGCTCGGGTTTCGAGGGGCAGGTACTTTGTACGCCGCCAACGGCCGATTTAACTTCTATTTTACTGTTCGATTCAGTTGAACTCTTTTTAAGGAAACAAAGTAGAAAACCACGCACAAAACGCGGCAATTTCAGTGGGCCAAAACCTTTGTACCTTCATAAGCATGTAATGGATACTATCGATCGCTTCGTAACCATTGCATTTAACAAACCTTTCAAAATAAATGGCGATATCAGCCTCACCTTTATCCCTGTAGGGCATTTGCTTGGCGCCGCAGCGGCAGTTTTAACGGTTAACGACGGGGGCGAAGAAAAGAAAATTGCTTTCTCGGGCGACATTGGCAGAGAAAATTACCCTGTTTTGGTAAAGCCTGAGCCAATACCCCAGGTAGATTACTTTGTATGCGAATCTACCTATGGCGGTCGCTACCACACCAAAGATCAAACATTAGAAGAAAGACTAATAAAAGAAATTGAAGAAGCCTGCATAAAAACACCCGGGCGGTTGATTATACCTGCATTTAGCATCGGGAGGACACAGTCGTTGGTTTTTGCCCTCAACCAAATCTTCACAAAGAAATTGTTGCCCCCTGTGCAGATATTCGTAGATAGTCCCATGGCCATACAGGCTACCGATGTTTACCGGAAACACCACAATCTGGTTAATCAGGAAGCGAAGGATTTCTATCAAACCATGGGCGATGAGTTCGAGTTTGAGCATTTGGCTTATGTTCAAACAATGAAAGAAAGCAAGGATGTTTCTAACTATTTCGATCCCTGTATCATCATATCCTCAGCCGGCATGCTCGAAGGAGGCCGCATTCAAGATCACCTTTATTACAATATTCAGAACTACTATTGCACCATTCTATTTATAGGCTACTGCGCAAAAGGTACGCTGGGTTACAAGCTATTGAGCGGTGCGCCGATTGTTAAAATTAAAGATAGAGAAATGATGGTTTACGCTACCATCCGTCAAACCGATTTACTAAGTGGCCATGGCGACCACGACGATTTAGTAAAAACGGTAAAACAAACCGGCCATCCTAAAAAAGTGTTTCTCGTTCATGGCGAGGATAAGAGCTTGCAAAGCCTCGCCGCAGCTTTGCAGGAAGATGGTTTCGATGTAGTAGCGCCCGAAAGAGGAGAGGTGTTTGAAATATAAAAACCCCCTCCTAAATCCTCCCGAAAGGGAAGACCTTTGAAAACCCAAGCGTTAACATTGCTTAGCACCTTATAATGACGCTGTTGTATGCTCTAACAATCAGCCGTTTAATCATTAGTAGTAAACTTTCGATTTCTCACTAACTTTCCAAAGCACGCACCCGACCTAGCAAATGAATTTAGGAAAAAACGTTGAAGCCGTTTGCAGCTCCTTTCAAGAACCACTGAATAAAATAATTTTCAGTTTGTGTGATGGGCTAGAGCGCAAAAGCAGACCTAACAAATTCTTTTCGATAACGGTTTGACGAATTTTTACAAAATCAGATGCAAGTCTTGATTTTTTTTTACTTTTTTATCAAGAAAAAAGTAAGAGCCGTTCCGGCGGTGAGGAAAAAAGAGCACCCCGTCTGCTACGCATCCAACTCCCGATTCTCGGGAGGAATTACAAGTTGCCTATAAACGTCATTCCCATTTTTTTCAGGGACACGGGCCTGATTAATACTCGTTACAAAGTAACCCCTTTGGGGCAATGACGTCAGGCTTGTTATGCATCACGCTGTAGCGCTTCCCTGTGGGGAAGGCTGAGCGGAACCCCGAATCTGTCCATCGCCCCTCACTACCCATTTATAGCTCGTTAGCTCTTCCAGTCCCATTGGGCCGCGGGCATGAAGCTTTTGTGTGCTGATGCCGATTTCGGCACCTAAACCAAATTGGGCACCATCTGTAAATCCTGTTGAGGCATTGGCATATACCGCAGCAGCATCTACCTCGTTTAAAAACTTTTCGATATTTTTAGCATTTTCAGAAACAATAGCCTCGCTGTGCTTAGAACTGTATGTGGCGATGTGATCCAACGCCGCATCTAAATTATCAACAACTTTAACCGCCATTTTTAACGAAAGAAATTCTGTTCCAAAATGTTGTTCGTTTGCAGGATTCAGAAGATCGTTAGGATAAGAGGACCTTAAGCGCTCAAAACTTCTCTCGTCGGCAAATAACTCAACTCTTCCATCCGCTAATGGCGATAAAAGTTCAGCCAGATCATCCAATCTATTTTGATGGATCAACAAACAATCGAGCGAATTACAAACACTCACTCTTCTCGTTTTTGCATTAAAAACTATCGCTGCCCCTTTGTGTAAATCGCCATCCTCATCAAAATAAGTGTGAACAATTCCGGCTCCGGTTTCAATTACCGGTATTCTGCTATTATCGCGAACGTGGTTAATCAACGATTGACTTCCCCGGGGAATAAGCACATCAACAAAGCCCCTGGCATTTAACAACGCCTCAGTTGCCGCTCTTTCAGCAGGCAACAAGGTTAAAACATCCGAATTTATGCCATGTCTTTCCAGCACCGCATGTACCACCTTTGCAATAGCCAGGTTCGAAAATTCTGCATCGCTGCCACCTTTTAAAACAGCCACATTTCCCGTTTTAAAACAGAGCGAAAACACGTCGGCAGTTACATTTGGGCGTGCCTCGTAAATTACGCCCACCACGCCAAGCGGAACACGCACTTTTTGAATCTGCAACTTATTTTCCAAAGTCTTATCCGAAAGGATTTCCCCTAAGGGACTTGCCAAACCAACCACGTTTTTTATGTCATTTGCTATATCCGCAATGCGCTGTTCCGTTAATTTAAGTCTGTCGTATTTTGGATCTTCGATCGGCATTTTCGCTAAATCCCTTGCATTTTCAGCAAGAATTTCGGGCGTATTCAAAATCATCTCATCAGCTAAGCTACTCAACACAGCGTTAATTGTGTCTTTGCTTAAGCTCATTATAGACCGACTTGCCCGCTGCGCCTTTTCGAAGTAATCTTTGTAGTTCATTTTAGTATTGTTTATCAAGTGCCTCTCCCCCCGCCCTCTCCTTGAAGAGAGGGAGCCAGGATTGCTGTGTTAATCTTATCGTGGTAAAGACTGGTCGGCAAATAGCCGTTGCTTTCATCTTTCAGCTTTAGTCTTTTGTCTTTCCGCTTTCGTCTTTCAGCTTTGATCTTTAAGCTTTTACCTTCCCGCCTATATCGCAGAGTAAAAATAATCATAATGTACCAGTGCTTTCTGGTTTTTCAATCCCATGCGCTCCCTTGCCTTATCCGATCCGTACTGCGCAATTCCCAAACCAATTGTCTGGTGATCTTCGCCAATAATTTTGATGATATCGCCTTTTAAAAAATCGGTTTTAACTTCGATGATACCAACAGGCAACAAACTCGTCGCCTTGCCCGATGTTAAAACACTTCTGGCTCCGTCGTTTAGTCTAACAATGCCCGTGGCCGCAGTTTCAGAGTGCGCAATCCATTTCTTTTTGCCCGACTTTATTTTTTCGGGGATAAACAACGTGTGCTTCACCTCTTTATTTAATAGCGATGTGAGCACATTATCTATTTTTCCATTTGCAATATGGACCGAAATACCCAACCTTGCCACTTTTTGCGCCATTGTCGATTTTGTAATCATCCCACCCCGGCCAAACTGTGATTTACCCGTTTGAATAAATGAAGCAAGATTAGATGCCGAACTCGAGATTTGTTCAATCACCTCCGAACCTTCAGCTTTCGGGTCGCCATTGTAAATTCCATTTACGTTCGAAAGGATAATCAACGCATCGGCATTCAACATTGAAGCAATCAGGCCCGCCAGTTCATCGTTATCAGTAAACATCAGTTCCGTCACCGAAACCACGTCGTTTTCATTTACAACGGGAATAATGTCGTTGTGCAATAACGTTTGCATACAGTTTTTCATGTTCAAATAATGTATGCGATCGCGAAAATCTTCTTTCGTAACCAAAACCTGCGCACACATCATGTTGTGGTCTTCGAGGTATTCTGAGTACGTGTTAATCAGTTTTACCTGCCCAACCGCAGCCAGCATCTGGCGTGCCTTTACCGTTTCTACCTTATCCGACATCCGCATTAGCCCTTTGCCGGAGGCCACTGCGCCCGACGAAACCAACGTTACTTCTATGCCCTGCTTTTTAACTTCGGCCAGCTGCGTTACAAGGTGCTGTATACGAAATTCATCTAGTGTACCATCTGCCTGTGTAATTACATTGGACCCAACTTTAACAACTATTTTTTTGTAACCTAATTTCATCGGCATCTTTTAACCTTCTATAAAGGGGCAGTTTTTTAAGTGAAAAAATTTAATGAGGCAATTTAACATCTATTTTTTTCAAATGGAATGATTACCAGCATCATTGCGCACTTTTGCCAAAATGATAATGCAGCGTCGGTTGTCGAAGTCTTTAACATCAATGTTTTATCGATAAGTGCAGAAAATCAAATATCCACCAGCTCACCTTTTATCTGGCATGATTAAAACGCTTGCAAAAAAATCCTTAAATTGCGTTAACCTCAACCAAACCATCATGAACAAACGTATCTTGCCTGGCCTACTTTTGCTTTTAGCAATTTCGGCTTGTAACAATCCCAAAAAACACGAAATGAAATCCATTAAATGGCCTGATGTTAAGCCACCAATAGCGGCAATTAACGCCTACAAACGAATTATTCATAGCGATACGGTGGTAGATAATTACTACTGGATGATCGACTATTTTAAGAAAGGCCCGGATAGTACAAAGGTTGTCGATTATTTGAAGGCCGAAAATGCTTATCTGGATACCATGATGAAAAGCACAGAGGCGTTTCAGGCAAATTTATTCAAAGAGATGAAGGCCCGCATTAAGGAAAAAGATGAATCGGTGCCGGTTTTTAAAAACGGCTACTTTTATTATTCCCGCACCGATGATGGCCAGGAATATTTTAAGTACTGTCGTAAAAAAGGCAGCTTAACAGCACCCGAAGAAGTGCTGCTCGATGTTGATGCTATGGCAAAGGGCCATTCCTATTTCAGCGTAACCGGCTTTAGTGTAAGCCCCGACAACAAGCTGTTGGCCTATGCTGTAGATATGGTTTCTCGCAGACAATACACCACTCAGGTCAAAAATCTCGAAACGGGAGAAATTTATCGCGATGCCATCCCAAATATGCAGGGTGCAGTGGCCTGGGCAAACGACAACAAAACCTTCTTTTACACTTCCAAAAACCCGATTACCTTATTGAGCGAAAAAATTAAAAGGCATGTACTGGGCACCGACGTTAAAGCCGATATTGTGGTTTATGACGAGAAGGATAATACGAATTATATCGGAGTTTCAAAATCGAAAAATGGAAAATACATCTTCATTGGCTCTCAGGGAACGTTGACTTCGGAATATAGAATGATAAACGCGGACCAACCTGAAGCACCGTTTCAGGTATTTTCGCCACGATTTAAAGATGTGCTATACGATGTTCTTCCCGTCGACGATAAATTTTATATCGTAACCAACTGGAACGCCAAAAATTTCCGCCTGATGGAATGCCCATTAGACAAAACCTCTAAAGAAAACTGGAAAGAAGTGATCCCAAATCGCAAAGATGTATTGCTCGAATACGGAGAAGAATTCAAGGATTTTTTGGTGCTATCCGAACGCAAGAATGGCCTTACGGAACTTCGTGTTCTTAAGAAAGATGGAAGCGACTATTACATCAAGTTTGATGAACCTGTTTATTCAGCGGCGATTGGATCAAATCCCGAGTATAATGGCAAAACGCTTCGTTACTCATACACGTCGTTAACAACACCCGGATCAGTTTACGATTACGACCTCGAGAAGAAAACCAAAAAATTAATGAAGCAGCAAGAAGTTCTTGGTGGTTACAATCCTCAAGATTATGCTACAGAACGAATCTTCGCCCCGGCAAAAGATGGAACAAAAATTCCGATGGCGCTTGTTTATAAAAAAGGCTTCGAAAAAAATGGGAAAGCACCGCTATTACTTTATGCTTACGGTTCGTATGGCGCCAGTACCGATGCTACCTTTTCTTCACCAAGATTAAGTTTACTCGATCGTGGGTTTGTTTTTGCCATTGCAAACATTCGCGGCGGGCAAGAAATGGGACGGCTATGGTATGAGGATGGTAAACTCATGAAAAAGAAAAACACTTTTACCGATTTTATTGCTGCCGGCGAGTATTTAGTTGAGCAAAAGTACACTTCAAAAAATCACCTATACGCAAATGGTGGTAGCGCCGGTGGCTTATTAATGGGTGCCATAGTAAATATGGCCCCCGATTTATGGAACGGCGTAATTGCCGATGTTCCTTTTGTTGATGTGGTAAACACCATGCTCGATGAAAGCATTCCGTTAACAACAAATGAGTTTGATGAATGGGGAAATCCCAAACAAAAAGATGCTTACGATTACATGAAAAGTTATTCTCCATATGAAAATGTAGAGAAAAAAGCTTATCCGAACATGTTGGTCACTACAGGTCTTCACGATAGCCAGGTGCAATATTTTGAACCGGCGAAATGGGTAGCAAAACTTCGTGCAATGAAAACCGATAACAACGTTTTGTTGCTAAAAACCAACATGGATTTTGGTCATGGCGGAGCTTCTGGCCGATTCGATTATCTAAAAGATGTGTCGTTAAGATGGGCGTTTTTATTTGCGCTAGAGGGAATTACCAAATAAAAAAATGCCACAGATTTGCACACAAACTGTAAATCTGTGGCAAATATCAATTCTGCTTGCACGATATAATCAAACATTTAGTAAGCATCAAATGACATAGTGAGCCGAGAAATAAAAGCTTTCGGTAAGTTGATAAATGATTGAGTACTTTAAGCCTCGGTTCAACGATAATGGAGCAAGCAAACCGTAGAATAAAAGTTGCATGTTGTTGCCTGAATAGTTAACTTTACAAAGTGGACGCAGTTCGAAAAGTTATTGCATATAAAAAATATTTTTTGAACTTCTACCAAGCCCAAACAGAAGAAGTACAACGAAAAATTGAGTGGACACTAAATCTGCTACAAACAATTGACCGAGTTCCAAAAAAGTACTTTGACCACATGACTGGAACCAATGGACTCTTCGAAGTTAGGGTAGAGCTGGGAGGAAATATTTTTAGAATTTTCGCTTTTTTCGACAAAGGGAATTTAGTGATTTTGGGAAACGGTTTTCAAAAGAAATCTCAAAAAACACCAAAAACTGAAATTGATAACGCATTAAAAATAAAAGCAGAATATGAAAACGAAAGAAAGTAACATCACGACTCTTGACGAAATCCTTGATAATAAATATGGTAAGCGAGGTGCCAAAAAAAGAGAACAATGGGAACAGGAATTTGAAAGCTTTCAACTTGGTGTTTTACTTGAAGAAGCAAGACATAAGCTTGGTTTAACTCAAAAAGAACTCGCAGAAAAATGTGGCACGAACAAATCATACATTTCACGCATTGAAAACAACGCAAGCGACATCAGGCTTTCTACTTTAATAAAAATCGTTCAAACCGGTTTGGGCGGACATTTAAAACTGACTTTACAAATATAAATGAATCCTAAGTTAAAAACACTCCAGATTATTCACGCGGCTTTGTGTGGCGGCGTATTTCTCTTCGCCATGGTAACCATCTTCCTCAATCGCGACATTTTGTTTTTCGATGCTAACCCCAAAACATCAGCACCTTTTAATCCAATATTTCCGATTGTAGGGTTAATCACTATTTCGGCCAGTCTGCTTTTTTTCAGAAACGTAATTGCCAAAATTGATCAATCAGCCGGGGCGGACTCCAAAATTAATCAATACCAAAGCGCATTTATTGTTAGCGCTGCATTTTTAGAAGGCGGAGCACTCTTTAATCTGGTAGGTTTCTTTTTGACCCATAATTCGTTCTTTTTAATTTTTGCCGCCGCCAACTTCATCTTCTTATTGCTTAAGCGCCCCACGAGAGATAAATTGATATCCGCTTTACAATTGCAATATCCCGATACGGAAGCATTGTAATCAATTAGCCGTATCTTTGTACACAATGGAATACAATGTTCATCCCTTACCGAACGGCATCCGGTTATTGCATGTGCCATCGGCTTCAACCATATCACACGCCTGCATTATCATCAATACAGGTTCTCGCGATGAGCCTGAGCACAAAGCAGGTTTGGCACATTTCATCGAGCACCTGATTTTTAAACGTACCGAAAAACGGAGCACCATACAGATATTAAACCGACTAGAGAGCGTAGGGGCAGATTTGAACGCTTATACCACCAAAGAATACACTTGCGTTCATGCATCTTTCTTAAATCCGTATTTGGATCGAACGTTAGATCTTTTTAGCGATATTGTTTTCCATTCTACCTTTCCGGAGGAAGAAATGGATAAAGAAAAAAGCGTCATTTTAGACGAAATTGCCTCTTATATCGATCAGCCCGAAGAAGCCATTAACGATGACTTTGAAGATATGCTCTTCGCCGGAAACCCACTCGGAAACAACATTTTGGGCACCACAGAAACGGTAAACAACTTTACTCGCGAAGATGTAATCAACTTCCGGAAGGCAAATTATCGCACCAACGAAATCGTCGTGGCCGTTTTGGGCAATTATTCTTTTAAAAATGTAGTAACCAAGGGAGCAAAACACTTTGCCAGCATTGAGGAAAACACGCCGCCGCTTAATAGAATCAAGCCCGAAATCTTAACCCCAAAAACGGTTAATATTTACAAGCCCATTATGCAATCGCATTGCATTTTGGGTACGCAAACGTATTCAACACATGATAAAAATAAAGCGGGCTTAATGTTGTTGAACAATTATTTTGGAGGCAATGGAATGAGCTCTGTATTGAACCTTCAGATTAGAGAACGCTACGGAATCGCCTACACCATTGAGTCAAATTTTTCTCCCTTAAGCGATACCGGCATATTCACCATTTACTTTGGTACCGATAAAGAAAAGCATCAAAAAGCCCTTTCATCAATTTTTAAGGAGATAAAGAAGCTTAAGGAAAAGCCACTTAACGAACTGCAATTACAAAAAGCAAAAAACAAATTTATCGGTCAAATTGCGTTAAGCGAAGAAAATAGAATCGGGCTAATTATTTCGATGGCAAAAAGCCTAATCGATCATAACAAAATCGATTCGTTGGACGAAGTTTTCGAAAAGATAAACAAAGTTACAACAAAAGAAATTGCGCAAATTGTTGATGAAGTATTGGCGCCAGAAAAATTGAATATTTTTACTTTCAGCCCTGTATTGGAATAATTGTTATTTTTGTACCTGATAAAAGCTGTCACGCTGAGCACAAAGTTTCTCTAACAATCGCGGATTACAAAGCTGCGGATTAAGATTACTTCGTTCCTCGCTACAAAGTAGTCCCTTTGGGGCAATGACGGCCGATTAAATATTACACAATGAAATTACCTATAGTAGCTTACGGCGATCCGGTATTGAAGAAAACCGGAACCGATATTGATAAAGATTACCCCGAGTTAAAAGAACTGATTGCAAACATGTTCGATACCATGTACTATGCCAATGGTGTTGGCCTGGCTGCTCCGCAAATTGGTTTACCAATCCGTTTATTTATTGTTGATACCGGCGAGGATGAAGACGGAAAGCCGGGTTACAAAAGAGTTTTTATCAATGCGCAGATTTTAGAGGAAACCGGCGAACCGTGGAGTTTCAACGAAGGTTGCCTGAGCATTCCCGATATTCGTGAAAACATTATGCGTAAACCGAACATTAAGGTGAAGTATTTTGACGAAAACTGGGTAGAACATACCGATGATGTTGATGGGCTGCCAGCAAGGGTTATTCAGCACGAATACGACCATATTGAAGGCAAATTATTTACCGATAAAGTAAGTGTTTTGCGCAAAACGATGCTTAAAAGTAAGCTCGATGCAATTTCAAAGGGAAACATCAAAACCGATTACAAAATGAAGTTTCCGAACAAGAGTAAGAAAAGATAATTAAGTCGGAAGACGGAAGACCGGGGTCGGAAGCCTCCATGCAACAAAAATACTTGGTGCAATGGTAGTTTTTTAAAGTGCAATCGTCAGGATAATCCTAAAACGCATCGTCATTTCGAGGGTAGCCGAGAAATCTCAAGTTGGGCTTAGGCCGCTCCATTAGTTCTATGTCGTAGCGAGACGCTACGACGAGGTAGGGTTAATAATGACAGAAATAAGAAAAATCGTCATTGCCAGGCACGAAGCAATCTCATTCCGTAAATCAGATTGCTTCGGCCAGCACAAACCCGGCCTCGCAATGACGACTCGGTGAAAAACTTGCCATCTCAACTCTTTTGTTTTTCTAGTTTTCGGTCAGTCGGGCATTCGAAATGACAAATTAAGCCTGTAACAATAACGACTTATATGCAGAACAATGTCTACGGGCCCAGGACTAAAGACTCCCGACTTAGAACCCCCAACTCAAAACTCCGAACTCCAAACTCAAAAACTAATTCTCGTTCCTCTTCTTATCCCCATCAAAGATTTGCTGCATCAGCTTACCCCAGGCAAAAGGATTAAGCAAAGGATTGGTTTGCACCATGTTTTTATTGATCATCCGATCGAAATTGTACCGATAATTCTGGCTTGAAATTTCCTGACCATCCCTGGGCAGCGTTTGAATCATGCCGGTGATAGAGGCCCTCGAAAGGTTTTTCTTCGCAATCGCCATGTCATCGTCGGCCAGTTTCATTGATAGAAACTCTCTGGTAAATTCTTCAGTTGTTGCCCACGGAAATACCCGAACAGAGGGCAAATCGATTACATTCGCTTTCAGCTTTACCATAATGGTATATTTGCTGTCGGGTGTACGCTCCGGAATCACGGTTGAGAATTTTTTATAGCCAATGGCCGTAAAAAGAATGGTATCGCCCGGGTTAACAATAAAGGTAAAATACCCTCTGTAGTCGGCGCCAACCCGTTTACTTTTTGCCGAAAGGTTGGTTATGGTAACATAAGGAATCACATTTGTGCTGTCGATATCGGTAATTATCCCCGAAAATTGAATAAGCCTTTCCTGTGCCTGCTTTTGTTGAGAAAAAGCGGTTACGGAAAAAAAAAGGCAAATTAGGGCAACACAATATCTCATTAAGACAAAAGTAATTTTAAAAATAAAACTTCCTTGTTAAATAGTGTTAAAGCTAATCTTGCTCGGCCATGTTTACGGCCACTACCGATGTGATCTCAGGAACAGCCTTCATAATGGCTTGCTCAATACCCGATTTCATTGTCATGAAACTCATTGGGCACGAACCGCAATTACCTAAAAGTTTAAGCTTAACCACTCCGTCTGATGTAATTTCTTCAACAGAAACATCACCTCCGTCGGCCTTTAAATAGGGCCTAATAGTTTCCAATGCCTGTTCTACTTGCTCTGTTAAATTCATTATTGGTTTTTTAAAATATAAAAATAGTAATTTTTTAGCAATTTGCCACCTGTGCATTGCTGATAGAGACTTGTTGGGCAATTTTACTCGCAATATCTCCAAAGATAACATCGAGCAGCGGATTTTGGTTTAGCGCTACCGGTTTCCCATTATCGCCAGCCTCGGCAATGCTTTGGATAATTGGAATTTCACCTAAAAACGGAACATCAAAGCGTGCGGCAAGCTCCGTGCCGCCACCTTTACCGAAGATATAATATTTGTTATCAGGCAATTCGGCAGGTGTAAAATACGACATGTTTTCAATCACGCCCAAAACCGGAATATCAATTCCCTGCATCCTGAACATCGCCAGACCTTTGTGTGTATCAGCAAGCGCAACCTGTTGAGGGGTTGTTACCACAACAGCTCCAGAAATCGGGAAACTCTGCGTAATGGTGATGTGAATATCGCCGGTGCCGGGAGGAAGATCAACGATCAGATAATCCAGTTCGCCCCAATTTGTATCGTTAAACAACTGTTTTACCGCGTTCGAAGCCATTGGTCCCCGCCATGGCACAGGTTGGCCCGGATCGGCGAAAAAGCCAAGCGATAACAGCTTGATGCCGTATTTTTCTATCGGAAGAATCTTTGTCTTTCCATCGGCTGTTTCCTGGGCGCCCGGCTTGGCATCTACTAAGTCGAACATGGTCGGTACCGATGGCCCGTAAATGTCAGCATCGATCAACCCTACTTTCGCGCCGTCTTTCGCAAGTGTAACGGCCAGGTTGCTGGCAACGGTCGACTTGCCAACGCCGCCCTTTCCTGATGAAACTAAAATAATATTTTTGATGTTATCCAGCGATGATGAATTTGTTGGCTGGGTAACCCTCGATGTTACATTAATGATTACCTCGGCCGCTGCAGAAACAAAATGTTTAATGGCATTGGTGCAGGCATTTTTGAGCATGTCTTTCATGGGGCATGCAGGCGTAGTGAGCTCTAAAGTAAATTTTACCTCATTCTCCACTATCTGTAAATCCTTAATCATGTTTAAGGTTACCAAATCTTTTTTAAGATCTGGGTCTTCAACATTTTTTAAAGCATCCAAAACTTGTTGCGGGCTTATCTGCATCATATTAATTTAAGTTCAAAATTAACAAAACATCGCCACAAATACTTTTATTTAGTCTTTTAAACTGTAATTTTAACACGAAATAAACATTTAATTGTTACGTTTAAGCAATTTAATCAGTGAACAGTTTGCGGCTTTCGGATTATCGGGGGTTGCACAGGTTTAATAGGATGGCGCTCTGAATAGTTACGGCTTTAAATTTTTAGTCTGCAGCAGCGAATTTCAATATTAATCGGTATACAAAAGTTAAACATTTTATCAGCATATGCGAATACCCAAAATTAACATCCCTAAAAAATATTTAAAAATCGGCGCATGGGTTTTAGGTGTTTTTTTGATCGTCTGCGTAGCTTTAGGGGCTGTAGCATATAGCAAAAGGGAAGCGCTTTTAAAGAGGATGATGGCTAAGGCCATTGCCAAGGCCGATAGGGATTATGGGCTCGAAGTAAAAATCGGTACCGCTGGTTTTACCGGCTTAAGCACCGTAAAAATGACTGCCATTTCGGTTGTGCCAAAGGAAAGAGATACACTATCGCACATTGGCGAACTAAGTGTGGGCGTAAAATTGTTCCCTTTACTGTTCGGCAATGTTAAGCTTTCGGAAGTAAAATTGAAAGATGGCTTTGTGAGTATTGTATTGAAGGATTCTACCACGAACATCGATTTCATTTTAAAAAGAAAGAAAAAAGATAGCACGGAAAGCTCAGGCAAATCAAACCTTTCGGAAATTGCGAGCAACATTTTAAATCAGGTTTTATACAAAATTCCTGACGATCTGGATGTAAAAGACCTGGTTTTTAAACTTAATGATAATGATACGGCTAAGCTGAATTTTGCAACGGTTGCCACCATTGATGGCGGCGACTTAAAATCGACGATAAACGTGAACGATGGCGAAGCGACCTGGCATGTTGATGGTTATGTTGATCCGGGAAGTAAACAATTAAAGTTTACCGCTTATGCCGATGGCAAAAAGCTCGAACTGCCGTATTTAAACAACAAGCTCCATGCAAAAATAAGCTTCGATACGCTCGAAACGGAACTTAAAAATGCCAGATACAGTGGCGACGATTATAAAATTTCGGGTTCGTGGTCGGTAAAAAACATGCTTTTAAACCAGCCCCGAATCGCTTCGAACGATATCATCGTAAAAAACGCCAAGTTAGATGCGGTTGTTTTGGTTGGGCCAAATTATGTGGCGCTCGATAGCTCATCAACCGCTTACCTTAAAAATGCCGAAATCCATCCGTATGTAAAATATACACTCGGCAAAAACAAGATATACGAATTAAAAGTCAACGCCGATGAACAGGATGCACAGGCCGTTTTAGATGCATTTCCGCAAGGCTTGTTCGAATCGTTAGATGGTTTAAAAGTAGCCGGAAAAGTAAAATACTACCTCAATTTTTATCTCGATACGGCAATTCCAGACAGCGTTCGTTTCAGCTCTACGTTAACGCCTGTAAACTTTAAAATTTTAAGGTGGGGAAAAACAAACCTTCAAAAAATTAATGCGCCGTTTGTATATACGCCTTACGAATACGGCAAGCCGATGCGAGATATCACTATCGGCCCATCAAACCCTAACTTTACACCTTTAAACTCGATATCCAAAAACTTTATCAACGCGGTTTTAACTGCCGAAGATCCATCATTTTATACGCATAACGGATTTGTTGAAGAATCGATCCGAAAATCGATTGCCGTTAATTTTAAAGAGAAAAAGTTTAAGCGTGGCGGAAGCACCATCAGCATGCAACTGGTTAAAAATGTGTATTTGAGCAGGCAAAAAACCCTGGCCCGTAAAGCCGAAGAGATACTAATTGTGTGGCTTATTGAGCACAACCATTTGGTAAGCAAACAGCGCATGCTCGAAGTTTATTTTAACATTATGGAGCTGGGACAAAATATTTACGGAATAGGAGAGGCTTCGCGATACTACTTTGGCAAGCGCCCTGCCGATCTTACCATTGGCGATGGGCTGTTTTTAGCCAGTATTGTACCTAAGCCAAAGGCATCGATGTACAAATTTATGGGCGATGGAAGCTTAAAACCTTACATGTTCAATTATTTCAGGTTTATGGGCAATATCATGGCCAGAAGAGGCTTAACACCCGCCGATACCTCGGGTTATGGTTTCTATAACGTGCGCTTGCGAGAAGGCCTCCGCCAATATCTGGCGCCTGATACGGCAGTGATCGACACCACAGCCTTTGATGACGACGAAGATGGGATGCCGGTGGTGATTATGCAAGACAAAAATAAAAATCTTTTCGATCGTATTTTTGGTAATGGTTCAAAAAGAGACACTGCTACTGCAAAGCCCGCTGATACTGTCAAGTCGAAAAAGCAATTGAGGCAGGAGCGTAGGGAACAGAAACGGAGAGAACGAGAGAACGGAGGGTGACGGAGTCGTGAGTTTGGAGTTTTGAGTTTTGAGTTTGGAGTCTTGAGTCATCAGTCATGAGTCTGGAGTCGGCAGTCAAGAGCTTAACTGACAATACACAGCTAGCCTGCCTTAGTATTTCTCTTAACCAGCAGCAGTAAAACAATGCAACAATAGTAAAAATGCACAAAATACAAGTAGAGGATAAAGAATTTGAGGTCTTTTTAGAAAGTGATACACTAAACAAGAGGATTCGTTTGCTCGGCATTCAAATGAATGTAGATTACGAAGAAAAATGTCCGCTTTTTATTGGCGTATTAAATGGTAGTTTCCTTTTTATGGCCGATTTAATTAAGGAAATAAATGTTCCTTGTGAGGTTGCCTTTATGCGTGTTGCATCATACGAAGGCACATCGAGCAGCGGCGCTGTAAAGGAACTGATCGGCCTGCCCGAAAACCTGGAAAACCGCGACATTATTGTTGTTGAAGACATTGTTGATACTGGATTAACGCTAACCCATATCCTCAAAACCATAAAAGAAAAGAACCCCGCGTCGGTAAAAGTAGCTTCACTTTTATTAAAACCAAGCGCCCTCAAATACGAAATCGATGATTTAGAGTATGTTGGTTTCGAAATTCCGAATGAGTTTGTGGTAGGTTACGGATTGGATTACAACGGCCTGGGTAGAAATTTAACCGATATTTACAGGGCGACTTCTTAAAAGTTGAAGCTGTAATTTGCCTGAAAAAAGCGCCCCAAAAGCTGGTACCTAGTGTTTGAGCTTGTAAAGGAGGCTAAAAAAGCATTCCGATAAGATTTAACGTTGGTTAAATTAATTGCCGAAAATGTAAGCTCTTGCTTCAATTTTGCAAATTTGAGACTTAAACTCGCATCTACAAACAAATAATTTGAAGGCTGGCTAATTGTACTATTATAGTATTGGTGTTCGCCATTTATTTTAACAACAATCGATTTTATTGGCAACAAAACAAGTTCAATTTTCTCGTTCAAAAATTCGCTTTGCCGTTGCGAAAAATCAACTGCCGTGGCTTTAGATTTTGTCGGCACAAAGGATGCGCTACATTTTAAATAAGCGGCATCGCTAAATTTCGTATCAGTACCAATGCCATACGTGTAAGTCTTCGTTTTGTAGGGCGTCAACTCAACGTTAAGCAACTGGTTGGTATAAAGCTGCTGCAACGCTATGTTTCCCTTAAGCGTAGTTTTTAGCGCAAAAATATATTTGTTAATATTGGCCATTAATAACAGGTTCTTGTTATAATTAATCAGCGGCAGTTGCATGGTGGTCTGATTAAAATCATTGAAGCTGATTTGGCTAATGGCATTTCTTTCTTTTATACTGTAAAAGCCAAGCACATTGAAAGAGAAAAGGCTAATGCTTTTGCTAAAATTATAGCCCACCGAAAAATGATGCGTATTCGATTGCGATAAAAAATTAGTGTCGTAGGCTCTAAGCGTTCTGTAATTAGCCAATATATAGCCACGGTATTGCGTAGCGGCATCGCCGAAGTCGTTTTTATACTGATATTGCCCGGTTATCCTGTTCTCTCTCCCCTGATTTATTTTAAGCGCAAGCTTAGGTTCTATCAAAAACCTTTCGTCGTGCTCCTTACTCGAAAACAAAGTGTCGCCGTAGCTGAAACCGTTATAACTGACGGGCAACTCAAGCGATATTCTTACCTTATTATTGAAATAACTGTATGATGGGGCAAATTGTAACTTGTAGTATTTCCACTTTAAACGGTTGCCCAAAGCATTAATATAAATTTCGTTTATTGCCGAGTTGATCTCTTTTTCGTCGTAAATGTGCGCTATTTTATACTCTTGCGTGAGTTTACCTGTCGAAACCTTAAGTGCTACGCTATTGGTTAAAAATAATTGTGGTGTTTCAATTAGCTGATTGCGGTAACCGTTTATCACTGGTGGGGTCAAATTTAAGTTCTGTCGATTATCAGATTTACTCACGAAAGAGAAAAACTCGATTGCCTTATCGCCACCAAAGGTTTTAATAAAGTTCGCTTCGTTGTAAAGTTCGTAGGGTTTCATCCTTACATCTTGCCTTATCCGTTCGGCATTTACGGTAATTAAAGCGGCAACATTTGCATTTTCACTTGTTAACCTTAGCGTGTTGTTAAAGTAATAGTTCTTCTTGTTAATGGTTAAATCGCCCCGCAGCTCAACATTTTGCGGTTTATAGTTTTGGCTTAGCTCCTCAAAATACCGGATGGTATCTGTTGAGATTATTTGCTCGGTCAACCTCGAAAGGCGGCTTTTCTGCCAATCGTTAAAATAGTGCCCCGAAAGCTTAAGCTGAACATCGTTCCTTAACTTAAACAATTGGTTAGTTGATGTTAGCAATGCACGGTTAAACAAATACTTGTTCGGGTTAATGTTGGGCGCTGCAATGGTATTTAAATCAATTAAAGGATAATTAACATTCCGACTCAGATCATTATTCTTTTCCACAAAGTTCTGAGCCGTAATGTCCTTCGATAAATCGTAGCCATCGCTATTGTACTTAATGATATTAAGGGTTTTGTAATCCTTTTTAAAGCTCATTAAATTTGCTTCCTCCTTAAAGTGTCCCCTTGTTGCCAAACCTAAATTGGCAAAACCAGTAACTTTAATGCGGGCTTTGGGGTTAAGAACAATATTTAACGAAACGTTATCGCTTCGCGATATTTTATTTAAGGCTTTTATCGGCTGGTGATTTTCGAATACCTGAAGCGTATCTACCATTCCCGGCGGAATTGTTCTGGTGCCAAGGGCGTATTTATCATCTAATAGATTATCGCCATCAATAAAGAAGCTGGTAATGGCCTTGCCGTTGTAACTTATTTTTCCGGCATCCGTAATCTCAATACCCGGTATCTTCTTTAAAACATCTTCAATAACCCGGTCTTGCGGCGCTTTGTAAAAAGCCAGGTCGAAGTTCGTCGTATCGCCTTGTTTTTTAATTGGAGCAGGCTTAGCCTTAACCAATATTTCGCTCAAAACCTCCAGCGATTGATCTAGCATTACATTGTAAAGCCTATCGAGTTTGGTTAATGCTACTGTTTTCTTTTTGTAACCAACGGCAGTAAATTGAAGATGTGTACACAATACGTTGGTCTTTATCTGTTTATCAAACAAGTATTTGCCCACTTTATCGCTTGTTGTATAGCTTACAATTATGCCGTTATTTAGCAAGGCCACATTAACATAGGCAATTGGATTGCTTGAAGAATCAGTTACGTTTCCGTACCAACCACCTTGTGCATAAGCAATTGAAATGGAGCATGTAGCGAAAAAAATACTGAGAAAAATATGCTTTAAACGCATTAAGGCTTTAGCTCAATAGGGTTTTTATCAGGCTGCTTGGCGTTTTTAAACATATCGGGATTTTGAGGCGACAGCCTAACGCCGTTTACCTCATTTTGAGCGAAAAAAGCAATTGGATCGTTTCTTAACAAGTCAATCAACCTTTTATAATCGGCCCGGGTGGCGGCAATGGCCGCGGTTGGCACAAGAATGTTTTCGGCTGCAGGAGCAGGGCGTAACCCATCGAATACAAATTCTATTTCGTGTCTATCATCATAAGCCTGAAGTATTAAACCCGGCAACCCGCACAATTTCCAGGGTCCTGTGTTATACGGCAAATCGGGAGCAAACCACGCCGTATAATTTCTTCCCTTAAAGGTTGCTGTGGCCTTCTGGCATTTCATCCCTCCCAAAGAAACAGTATCAGGGCTGATTTTCCAGTCGATAGTAGGATAGGGTTCGGTAACGGCATACGTTTTTACCAGTTTCTCTAAAACGATCATTTTCTTATCCAAAGCATATTTAAATATTTGCGTGCCGATTGTTTTTTTACGATTTGTAGTATTTACAACATAGCCTCCCTTGCCATCGTCTTGCACAGTGGTTTTCTTTACAGAATCGTTAACCATTTTATCGTAACTTTTATAAACTGAGGCGTTTTTACCTATCGATAAAATCATCCGCTCAGCATATAAGCTCAATTTATTGGCGGTATCTTTAAGGTGGCTGTGCTTATAATAAACAGTTACAACGGCTTGTTCGGCCTGTTGAGCCCGTGCATTGCACAACATTAAAATTAAGAAAGCAATTAGAAGGTATGTTCTCATTTTTTAAAAACTGTTTTTGAAGTAGGGTTTCGATTGGGTGCGGAGCTTTGTAAAGCAACTTTATAAAACGATGGTGTTTGCGGAACGTTCATCGTTCCCGCTTTGTTCCGTACGGTAAGATATTTTCAATAGTAATCGGCGAAAGCCTAATGAATTTAGCGGCGAAAGACGGTTCGTTCTTCACCACAAAAAAACGAGTTTTAATAAAACCTTACAAGTGGATTTGGTAATTAAAGCTTATTCACAAACGGCATTATCGTACATTTCAGTTAACACCTCGAACGCTTCCTGGCGCTGTCGAGGTGTTCCGCCTTCACTGCACATGGTTTCGTTGAAGGTACCGCAGCTGGTGTTCATTTGTACGGCATAGCAGTCCATTCGTTTTTCAGCTTTTATATTATTAATCGCCTTAATCTTTTTTACAATTTTTTCTTTGTTGTTTTTTGTAGATTTTTTGATTGTGCCAGCTTCTTCATTACTAAAGCCTGCAAAAGATATGGCAACGAATGCCATTAAAAATATTAGTTTTTTCATAGTTGGGATATTAATGGTGAGCCACTTATAAGGTTTTATTAAAGATATGTACAAAGATTGATTATTCCTAATGGTTGTAAATACTAATTATTTCTTAATGAATATGATCGAACCTTTGTAAGCGCATTACTTTCAGTGTAATTTATTTTTCGCACCTTTGCCCTATAAATAAAAACGCAGAATGACCATACACAAAGAGGGCTATACCACAATAGCCGTAACTGTTTTACTTATTTTTGTTATCAATGCAGTTGTCGATTATAAATATTACGATATAATCTGGTTACGTTGGTTTATCTACATCTTCTCCGCAGCTTTGCTTATTATCGTATTGCAGTTTTTCCGCAATCCGGGCCGTACTTTTTCGTCTGGAGATGACCTTGTGCTTTGCCCTGCCGATGGCAAAGTAGTTGTAATAGAAGAAACCGAAGAGGGTGAATATTTTAAGGATAAACGTTTGCAGGTTTCCATTTTCATGTCGCCCGTTAACGTACACATCAACCGCAACCCAATATCGGGCGTGGTTAAGTTTTTCAAATATCATCCTGGTAAATATCTTGCTGCCTGGAATCCGAAATCATCAACAGAAAACGAGCGTACAACAACAGTTGTTCAGCACCCAAATGGTACGCCGGTATTATTCCGTCAAATAGCTGGTGCTTTGGCCCGCAGAATTGTTTGGTACGTTAAAGAAGGCGATCAGGTGGTACAAGCAGAGCAGTTCGGCTTCATCAAATTCGGCTCAAGGGTTGATGTTTTTCTTCCGGTTGGAACAAAAGTTAATGTAGAACTTAATCAGGTAGTAAAAGGCGGAATAACTACGCTGGCTACTTTAGGATAATTAGAAGATCTAAGTAATAATGAAGCCGATTTAGTTTCGCTAAATCGGCTTTTTTTATTTCCCACCTTATTAATATTTCAGCAAAAAGGCTGTTTTAACTACATTACTAGCCATGCTGTCATGCTGTGCCGAAGCTTCGTGATCAGCATGCTTCATACCTGGCGTTTATCCTACAAAGATCCTGAATACAGTTCAGGATGACGACCGTTCACGTTGGATAGTGGATAAAAGCGAAAAAGATGGCGTTTATTAATCGAATTGAGATTTACAAGCTTTAGGCCAGCTGCTAATCAATGGTATCGTTGCCAACGGCCTTTTCTTCATTGGCCGCAAGCGGCCTATCGCTGATCAGTCTTTGCGTTGGATAAGCAAAATCAGAGTTGTTACGAAGCACAATATCCATAATCTCTAAGTTAATCTCTTGCCTGATGTTAAGGAAATCGAGAAAGTTGAGCTCAGTAACAAAGTAATTCACTTCTACATTTAGGCCAGAGTCGCCAAAGCTCTTAAACGATACGTTTCCATCCTGGTTTGTAGCAGCATGCTGATTGATTAATTGCTGAATTTCACTGATGATCGTTTTTAGCGATGCGGGCTTGGTTTCATAAGTTAAACCAATGATAAAGCCTACCTTTCGCGAATTTCTTAACGAAAGATTCTCCAAAACACCGTCAATCATTCCCCTGTTTGGGATGGTGGCCATTGTTTTTTCGGCTGTACGAATCCGCGTACTCCGGAAACCCACTTTCTCAATTGTTCCCTCTACGCCGTCAACCTTTACCAAATCGCCCACTGTAAAAGGCTTATCCAAAAATATGGTAAAAGAGCCGATCAAGTTTTCTAAACTCTCTTTCGCCGCCAATGCAATCGCAATACCGCCAATACCCAGTCCGGTGATTAGCGTTAATACGTTCACCTCGAAAACAAAGCCCAGCAGCGTAAAAAACCCGATAAAGATAACAACGGTTTTAAAAAGCTCTTTCAGGAAGGGCACCAATTGATCGTCGGACTTATTTTCTGTTAACGAGGCCTTGTACAATAAAACATGACTTATAAAATCGATTATTCTTAAAATAATCCAAAAAACCGAAAGGATAATCATGAAAAGGAAAATCCTATCGATAAAATCGCCAATGGAAACCGGAATCTGTTCTTTAACCTTACCTACGAGCTTGCTGTAATGAAATATAGCAACTTCTAAGGGATGCTTTAACTGGTTAATGGAAAGGTACAGGGTACTTAAAAGGATAAAGCTTTCTATTGGCTTAATTAACAGGGCAACAAATGCTTCATCGTGTGTCGTCTGCGAGAAACGTTTAAAAAGCTTAAACAGCAGTTTACTTAATAGCTTTGATACAATTCTTTTAAAAATAAGGCCAAAAAAAAGGATGCCCCCAAATAAGCAGTAAGCCTTTACGGTGTTGCCCCAAAATATCTGGTCGAAAAATACAGAATCTAACATACGGTAAAGTTATAAACAAAAAAACCTCCACGAAATTAATCGTGAAGGCTATATCTTATAATAAAGAATATTATTTTCTTAATGATTTGATACGAGCAGCTTTACCAGTTAAAGCACGTAAATAAAACAACTTAGCTCTACGAACCTTACCATAGCTATTTACTTCTACTTTTTCGATGTTTGGCGAACTGAACGGAAAAATACGCTCAACACCCACACCATTGCTAATTTTACGAACTGTGAAAGTTTCGTTAGCACCAGCACTGTTGCGTTGGATTACAACACCTTGGTAAATTTGAACACGTTCTTTATTACCTTCGCGAATTTTATAGTGTACGCTCACTGTATCGCCAGACTTGAACGCAGGAAAATCTTTTTTCGCGATGGCCTGCTCTTCAACAAATTTTACTAAATCCATGATTTTAAGCTATTAAATCGATATTTCAACCCGTGAAATTCGGATTGCAATATTAGGGATTTTTTTTCAATTAAAAAAACTAATTTTATTTTTTCCACAATGTTTTAGAAATCCACAATCAACTCCTGTAAATGCTTCTATTCCAAAAGATCAGGACGGCGTATTTTTGTTCGCTCCAGGGCCTGCTCATGCCGCCACTCGTTCACTTTTGCCTCATGTCCGCTCAATAAAACATCGGGCACTTTATGCCCCCGCCAATCGGCCGGACGGGTATAAACCGGAGCATCTAAAAGTTCGCCCTGAAAGCTATCAGAAAGGGCAGACGTTTCATCGTTTAACACGCCGGGTATTAAGCGAACTACCGCATCAACTACAATAGCTGCGGGCAGCTCTCCGCCACTTAAAACATAATCGCCAACCGAAATCTCACGGGTAACAAAAATGTCGCGTATGCGCTGATCGATACCCTTATAATGGCCGCAAAGAATGATGATGTTCTTCTTTATCGAAAGCTCATTTGCCGTGCTTTGATTTAGCGTAACCCCATCGGGGCTCATAAAAATAATTTCGTCGTATTCCCGCTCCGCCTGAAGCTTCTCGATGCAGGCCGCAAAAGGTTCAATACTCATCACCATGCCGCTACCGCCACCGTACTGGTAATCGTCCACACTCTTTTGCTTGTTGGTAGCGTAATCACGTAAGTTATGAACCACAATTTCTGCAATCCCCTTTTTTTGGGCCCGCTGCAAAATAGAATGTGCAAACGGACTTTCTAACAAGGCGGGCAAAACAGTTATAATATCGAAACGCATGGCGCAAAGTTAAGGCTTTAGTCTGAAGTCTTTAGCCCGAAGTCGAATTTTGGTGATTTATACACTAAACTGTCCACTGGTCATGTACCACTGCAACCAGGTAATAAGCGCCCTCGTGTTTTTTAAATACCAAACGCAGGCTTGTCCAATCAAGCCCCTTGTATTTTTCGTCGACGCCCTTGAAATAGTACTCTGTAAAATGAAGCTCGGGATAGCTTTCCTTTAAATTGTTTATGGTGTTGCCTTGCCCAATAAAAAAATCGAAGCTTTTTTTCTCGGCATTCAGGTAATCCGCATTGTAAATAAATCGGGCAATGTAAGGCTTAACTTTCATTTTTATCGCCTCGCCGCTACTGTCGAAATGGCCCCACGTTAAAGTCCAGTTTTTATCAATCGCCTCCAAAAAATCTTTGCCCAAAACCTTTTTATGTGTCGGATCGACGAAACCATAAGGCGAGAAACGAACGCCCTCAACAGGGTGGAACAAAGCGGCGAATCCAGCATAGTCGTCGCGCTTTAATGCGGTTAAGACCTTAGACGCTACTTCTTCAATCGAATCTTGTTGCGTTTTTACGCGAACCGCTTTGTTAGCGGTGGCGTGGTCTGATTGATTAGTCTGGTTACAGCCAGCGAGAAAAAAGACAGCAATAATCGCAATAAAAAGGCCTTTCATAAAAGCTAGAACGAAAAACCCGCAGAAAAGTTTTAAAGCGTACGCATGCCAATCAATCCAATGTATTTACTCTCACCAGGTCACTTGCCCATTTCAAACCTTCTCTGCCATTTCTACCATCAACATAACCACTCACTTTCATCGTTTTATGGTCATTGCTTAACGTGTAATAGTTGGCATATTGCCTGCCCTTTAAATCGTAGGTTGCATTGGCCCTCGCATCCGAGATCGTTAGCACATACATATTGCTCGATAAAACCTTAAACGTACCGCTATGAGTAACAATTTGCACCCCAGCCTCTTTCGCAACATTGTAAAAACTACCGTCGGCTTTAAAAACGACTTTGGTTCCCGGGTTTGTGGTATCGTTCCAGATCCCTACAAACGGTTTAATTTCTTTTAAACTGGCTTGTTGTACGGTTTTGCAAGACACGATAGTGAATACTACAGCAAAAATCAGGGCGGTTTTTAAGGTTTTGATAAGCATGTTAATTTGGTTAGGATGAACTCTAAATTAACAAATTAGCTTTAAAAACACAAAAAATATTAATTAGCCTTAAAGCAGGGCAATTGTTGGATAACGACAGCTCTAAACTACTTTTTCAGCGGGCTTTCGTTTACTCGAAAAATCTTCACTATATTTGATTATGGGCAAATTGAAATCCGAAAACAGAAATTTTACCATCCCCGGAAATCCAATGACTCCAAAGGAAATTGATGAAATGATCCTGCAAGCAGAAACAGGAAAGTTTTATTCCATGGAAGAATTAAAAAGGAAAGTTTCGGAATGGAAGTTAAAGCACGAGAAGTAGTAATTAGCGCAATTGCTATTGAAAGCTTAGAAAAAATCTTTGAATACGGCACCGAAACCTTTAACTATTCTTCAGCAGTAGCTTTTATAGAAGAATTATACAACAGAATTGAAAGACTTTCAACAGAATATTTGCTTCACCCTGAATGCTCGTATATAACCTCTACAGCTCGATTATATAGAAATATTATTCATGGCAACTATCTGGTAATATATCGGATAACCAACACTCGGGTGGAAGTTTTGAACGTATTTCATGGAAGTAGGAAACCGAGTGCAATCAGGTCATCAAAAAAGATTAAAATTTAGGTTATTTCTCCAGATAAATATCCAGCAAGCCTTCAGGTAAATCAAGGGTAAGCACCTTTTCTTTATCATCAATTTCTACGATAAAATCTTCATTCAGCGGAAAAAGAATTTCGGTCTCTTTGTATAAAACCGTAGCTACAAATTGTTGCGGGTATTCGTTTACCTCAGCAATCTGGCCGAGCTCGCCAAGTGTTTCATCAACCGCCATAAAACCTTTCAGGTCTGTGTAGAAAAACTCATCTTCATTACGTTCTGGCATTTGGCTAAGCGGTAAGT